>Ga0307929_1000465_pt1 | contig 39401 bp, 33 predicted proteins | sample AceLakmetage1330_FD_203160 | JGI IMG/M metagenome (GOLD analysis project Ga0307929, IMG submission 203160) | Saline water microbial communities from Ace Lake, Antarctica - #1330 | ecosystem: Environmental > Aquatic > Non-marine Saline and Alkaline > Saline | place: Antarctica: Ace Lake... | reverse complement strand
TCAAATAAACATGAGGGATAATATCTATGGTAACTTTTAAACTCAACGGTAAAGAAGTACAGGGAGAAGAAGGGCAATATATCATTCATGTTGCTGAAAAATACGGCGTAACAATTCCGACCCTTTGCCATCACAAGGCGCTGGAACCGGCCGGGATGTGCCGAATTTGCACCGTGGAACTCTTTGACGGCAGAAACACAAAATTTGTAACGGCCTGTAACTATCCCATCTGGGAAGGCATGGAAATCAACACCGAAAGCGAAGCGGTTCATCAGGGGCGAAAACTCATTGTTGAAATGCTCTATGCCAGGTGTCCTGAAGTTCCCCTGTTAAAGAAACTGGCCAAGCAATATAATATTGAAACCCCCCGATTTAAGCTGCAAGATGATGATTGTATTTTGTGCGGATTGTGTGTGCGCATGTGTGAAAAAATGGGTAACTCGGCCATCAGTTTTATTGGTCGTGGGACCGAGATGGCGGTGAATACCCCCTTTGGTATGCAATCGGATGTGTGCATGGCCTGCGGAGCCTGTGCCTCGGTCTGCCCCACCGGCCACATCACCCTTGAAAAAATCAAAGCTGAGTTCACAAAGGCACATTCCTTTTTAATTCCATCAGAATATGAAATGGGCCTAAAAGGCAGAAAACCGGTTTATGTGCCCTATGCCCAGGCGGTTCCCAACACCCCGGCCATTGATCGGGATGTGTGCATGCACTTTAAAACAGGTGGCTGCGGCGTTTGTGCTGAGATCTGTCAGATGGATGCCATTGACTATGGCATGCAAGACGAGATCATTGAGTTGGAGGCAGGGGCTGTGGTACTTTCCCCCGGGTTTCAACCCTTTGACCCTTCCAAGTTTGATAATTACGGATATGCCAATCATCCCAATGTCATGACCGCCATGGAGTTTGAGCGGATCCTTTCGGCATCCGGCCCAACAGCGGGTCATTTAACACGGATGTCCGACCACAAGGAGCCCAAACGAGTCGCCTGGTTCCAATGTGTCGGCTCAAGGGACATGAACAAGTGCGACAATAAATATTGTTCTTCAGTCTGCTGCATGTACGCCCTGAAAGAAGCTGTCATTGCCAAAGAGCATGCAGGAGATGACTTGGATTGTGCCATTTTCTATATGGACATGCGGACCCATGGCAAAGATTTTGAACGGTATTACAACAGGGCCCAGGACCAGGGAATTCGATTCCAGAGAAGCCGTGTTCATACGGTTGTACCCGTGGGGGACACAGGGGATCTGAAAATCACCTATACCGATGACGACGGCAAAAATATCGAAGAAATTTTTGATATGATTGTTCTGTCCATTGGTCTTGAAATTTCTCCTGAAGTCGTTGATATGGCCAAAAATCTGGGCATTGAACTCACCGACGGAAATTTTGCCAAAACCACCACCTTTAAACCGGTGGAGACCAATAGAAAAGGCATCTTTGTTGCCGGCGCTTTCCAGGGACCCAAGGATATTCCCCAGGCGGTTGTGGATTCCTCTGCTGCGGCCGGAGAAGCAGGGGCACTGCTGGCAAGTGCCAGAAATACGCTGACCAAACTTCCCGAGGTGATCCCGGAAACAAATATTGTGGGAGAACGCCCCAGAATAGGGGTCTTTGTCTGTAAATGCGGCACCAATATAGCCGGGGTTGTAAATGTACCCGAGGTCCGGGATTATGCCGCCACCCTGCCCTATGTTGAATATTATTCTGATAATCTTTATTCATGTTCCCAGGATACCCAGGATACCATGACCCAGATTATCAAGGCCAATAAGCTCAACCGAATTGTTGTGGCGGCCTGCACCCCCAAAACCCATGAGCCGCTTTTTCAGGAGACCCTGATAAATGCCGGACTGAATAAATATTTATTTGAAATGACCAACATCCGGAACCATGCGTCTTGGGTTCACAAAGACTCACCGGATCTTGCCACCCAGAAAGCCAAGGATCTGGTCCGCATGGCCGTGGCCAAGGTGGCGCTCATGGAACCCCTTGAAGAAGCAGAACTCCAGGTCAAACCCGTTGCCATGGTCATCGGCGGCGGCATATCCGGAATGGCAGCTGCTAAGAATCTTGCGGAGCAAGATTATGAGGTACATCTCATTGAAAGGGATGCAAGACTCGGCGGCCAGGCCAACAAACTCTATCATACCTATAAGGATGAGATTATTGCCGATGAGCTTGCACAGCTTGTCAAGGATGTACAAGAGAACGAACGAGTTCACATCCATCTCAACACAAGTCTTGAAAATGTGGAAGGATTTGTGGGCAATTTTAAATCAGAACTGCTAACCGACAAAAAGACATCCTCCCTTGAACACGGAGTTGCGATTATTGCAACGGGTGCACACGGGTTGACGCCAACTGAATACTGTTACGGCGAAGATGACAGGATCATCACCAGCCTGGATCTGGACAAACGATTCATTGACAAGGACCCTGCACTCAAAACGCTATCGTCTGCAGTGTTTATTCAATGTGTCGGTTCCCGAGAGAAGGAGCGTCCCTATTGCTCCAGGGTCTGTTGTACCCATTCCATAGACAATGCCCTGGAACTTAAACGACTGAATCCTGACATGTCCATTTTTATTCTCTACAGAGATATAAGAACCTATGGAGAAAGGGAGTATAAGTATCAGCAGGCCCGTGAAGCCGGGATCCTTTTCGTCCGGTATTCCGTGGACAATAAACCCAAGGTGACACTCAAGGACGGACAAGTTCTCATCACGGCAAGAGATCATGTGTTGGGACGGCCCATTGAAATTGAAACAGATCTTGTGACCCTGGCCACGGCCATTGTCCCCAATAAAGATGAACGCCTGGCCAACTTCTTTAAAGTCCCCCTTAATGAAGACGGGTTCTTTGTGGAGCGCCATGCCAAACTTGGGCCATCTGAATTTGCAACAGACGGGGTGTTTCTGTGCGGACTTGCCCACTATCCCAAACCCATTGATGAAGCCATTGCCCATGGACAGGCAGCGGCATCCCGGGCCGTCACCCTGCTGGCAAAAGAAACGGTTCATACCAGTGGTAATGTGGCAAGTATTGACCCAACAGTCTGCAGTTCCTGCGGTGTGTGTGTCTCCATTTGCCCTTACTCCGCTCCTGCCTTTGAAACCGGTGGCCGGTTTGAGGGAACCGCCCAGATCAATCCGGTTCTGTGCAAAGGATGCGGATTGTGCGTAGCATCTTGCAGATCCGGTGCCATCCATCTCAAGGGCTTTGACACAAATCAGATACTGGCACAAATTTTTGCGCTGAATGAAGCAGTATAAGGAGAGTTCAATAATGACACAAAACAATAATACAAAGATCGTTGCCTTCCTGTGCAATTGGTGCAGCTATGGCGCTGCTGATCTTGCCGGTGTCAGCAGGATGCAATACCCTGCCGATACCCGGATCATAAGAATACCATGTACAGGCAGTTTGAACCCCAAGTTTATCTTGTCTGCCCTCAGAGAAGGCGCTGACGCTGTCTGGGTGTCCGGCTGACATCCCGGTGAATGTCATTACCTGGATGGTAATTATTATGCACGCAGAAAATTTGCTTTAATGGGCAACCTTTTGGAGCACATGGGAGTCGAAAGGGACAGAGTTCATTTCTCCTGGATCTCTTCGGCTGAAGCCACTAAATTTGTGGACGTGGTCAGGGAAATCTCTGAAAAGGTAAGAGCACTGGGGCCCAATAAAAAATTTGTAAAAGACTATAACTAAAAAAGGTTATTTTTATGGATACCTGTATTAAAAAAATAAGAGCGCTTGCTGCCGACCTCCTTGACAAAGGGGAAGTGGAACGAGTGATTGGCTTTGCTAAAGGAACCATTCCCATGGCAACCAGTCCCATTGCCATTGGATCAAAGCAGGAAATCGAAAAACTTGTTTTTAACTCAATCTGCGGACTCAATCTTGCCAATTTTGTTACCAAACAAAAGGGTAAAACAGCAATTATTGCCAAGGGATGCGATTCAAGAAATATTGTCACCCACATTGTAGAAAATCAAATCAAACGCGATGAAATATATATTATTGGCGTTCCTTGTACCGGCATGGTGGACAAATTTAAAATTGCCTCTCTTTTTAAAGATGAAATTACCCAATTTGAAGAAGCGGGTGACACCCTGACGGTTTCGTCATTGTCCCAGACTCAAACCTTGAACAAGCAGGATTATTTGCGGGAAAACTGTTCGCTTTGCACCCATAGAAACCCGGTGCTATATGATGTTCTGGCAGCAGACCTTGTGGAAGAACAAGTACTTGAGAACCCGTTTCCCGACGTGGATCGCATTGAAGCCCTGGATCCCGATGCCCGCTGGGAACATTTTGAAAATTTGACAAAAAACTGCATCCGGTGCTATGCCTGCCGAAATGCCTGTCCCATTTGTTATTGTCCCACTTGTTTTGTGGATGAAGCTGGCCCCCAGTGGGTGGGAAAAGGACAGAACAAAACGGATGTGGATACCTTTCACTTTTTAAGGGCCTTCCATTGCGCAGGAAGATGTACCGATTGTGGCGCCTGTGTTGAAGCCTGCCCCATGGGGATCAATGTCAGGGATTTTACCCGAAAGCTGAATAAAGATACTTTGGAAATGTTTGGCTGGGAAGCCGGCCTTGACCTTACCAAACGACCTCCGCTGGATGCGTACAGTCCACAAGATCCCAATGATTTTATCAAGTAAATAAAAAGGGCATACAATGAAATTTATAACGATTGATAAAAAGGACTGGACCAAAGGCATTGATAAATCCCGCAAGACCTATCAGCTTTTTGGGCCGGTTAAAGATGAGAATGGGTGCAAGATAAAGGAACTTGATAAAGATCTTGCACCGGAGATGGACTACCATGAATCGGTCATGTCTGCAAAATCGGTGCTGTTCCCCCAGACAGAAACCCTTCTGACCGCAAATCTTGACGAATCGGTTGAAGATCACCATATCATGAAACGGGCCAAAAATGAGTATACGCCCCGGGCAGTTTTGGGTATCAGACCCTATGATGCCAAAGCCATCCTTCTGGTAAAATTGAACTTTGATACTGATGAGTATCGGGATCCCTATTGGTGCGATGCCTATGAAGCCACCACCTTGGTGGGTCTTGGCATCACACACCCCGGGCCCTTTGATTTTTCGACTTCAGTGGGAAGCGGCCCTTTTGGTGAAGAAGGACTGGATATCCTGATGGCAGATCTTGACGACCACTATCTGGCAAAGGTTCTCACCCCCAAAGGAGAGGCCTATGCCGCTGCCTGCGGGTTTGACGCAGCAGCAGATGATAAGGAAAGCCAGGCCTTGTTTGATATTTTGCAATTAGAGGCAGAAAAAAATATTACCTCTCGTGTGGAAACAGATAAACTCAAGGACAAAGCACTCTTAGATCTCCATGAGGCACCCTTTTGGGATGATATTGCATTCGCCTGTATTAATTGCGGCACCTGCACCTATGTCTGCCCCACCTGCTGGTGCTTTGATATCCAGGATGAGACCAAGCAAAAACAAAGTTCACGGTTTAGAAACTGGGATACCTGCATGTCTCCTCTATTTACCCGTCATGCCACGGGCCACAACCCAAGGGGCGCTAAGGTTCAAAGAGTTCGGCAGCGGTTCATGCATAAACTCAAATATTTTCTGGATAAATATGACCAGGGAATCATGTGTGTCGGATGTGGTCGGTGCGTGAAAAGTTGTCCGGTTAACATCGACATCCGCCAGGTTGCTCATACCATGAACACTTTTGAGAAAAAAGATTAGCGAACAAAAGGAGCCAAAGACATGGAAAACCCCTATATGCCGTATCCAGTTCGCATTGATGACATCCAAATTGCAACTGAAGACAAATCCCTTAAAACATTCAAATTTGTTTTTCTCAATGAAGGGGATGAAGAAAAATTTGCTTACCATGCCGGACAATTTGCAGAATTATCCATTCCCGGTGTGGGTGAAATTCCCATTGGCATCGCCTCATCCCCAGTTGAAAAAGGATTTGTAAAATTCACCGTTTTTAGAGCTGGCGTGGTGACCTCCCATCTTCACAACATGAAGGTCGGGGACATCATGGGAATCCGAGGCCCCTTGGGCAACTGGTATCCCTGGGACAAACTTGAAAACAAAAACGTTGTCATCATTGGTGGCGGATTTGCCTTTACCACTTTAAGATCTTCCATTGTATACATGCTGGATCCGGCCAACCGGTCGAAATTTAAAAATATCGATGTGGTATACGGTTCCAGATCCCCGGGAATGCTGCTTTACCGGGAAGAGTTGTTTGAATGGGAAAAGCGCGATGATATCAACATGCACATCACCGTGGACGGCACCGATGACCCTGACTGGAAATACCATACGGGATTTGTTCCCCAGGTGGTTGAGCAAAACGCACCCAAAGCCGATGAAGATACCTATGCCATCATCTGCGGTCCACCCATTATGATTAAATTTACCCAGCCCTCCCTGACCCAGTTAGGGTATAAACCCCACCAGATTATCATGTCCCTGGAAAACAGAATGAAGTGCGGTATCGGGATGTGCGGACGGTGCAATATTGGGAAAGAACTGGTATGTAAAGACGGGCCGGTCTTTACTCTTGAGCAGATTAACCAGACCCCGAAAGAGTATTAAACCGGTTGATTTTCAAAGGGCAATTTTTTTAAAATTGTCTTATTCTTTGTTGACAAGTATTGGATGCTGAGATATGTTAAGTTTTCAATTATCGATGCGACTATTGAAGCCAAGACAGTTATGTCTTAAAATGATAGAAAAAATAACTTTTTACTGGAGGAACTTTTAAATGGCAACACAGGAGTTTAACGGAAAAACATTCGAAATAGATGAAGATGGATTTCTTCTTGATTACAATCTTTATTGTACCGAGTGGGTAGACTATGTAAAAGGCCAGGAAGGAATTGAAGAAATGAATGACGAACACTGGCAGTTGATTAAAGTTCTTCAAGACTATTACGAAAAAAATGGTATTGCGCCCATGGTTCGTGTTCTGTCCAAACTTACCAAATTCAAACTCAAACACATCTATGAATTATTCCCCTCAGGACCTGGTAAAGGTGCTTGTAAAATGGCCGGTCTTCCTAAACCGACCGGATGTGTATAGTTAATACCTATCCACACTTTTTTTTAGTTTATAAAGGCTCTGTTTCTTTAAACAGGGCCTTTATTTTTAACGGACCAGGGAGTTAATGGTGCCCCTAGGAGTTGATGATGCCCTTACTTGATGATACCAATAAAAAGATTCTCAACAGCATTCAGCTTGATTTCCCCATTGATCCAAGACCCTTTAAAAAAATTGCAGAAAAACTTGATCTCACTGAAGAGGAGCTCCTCCACCGGATCAAGACCATGAAAGATGAGATGCTGATCAGAAGAATCGGGGGAAATTTCAGTCCTGACCGACTTGGCTACCATTCAACCCTTTGTGCAGCCATGGTGGAAGAAAACAAAATAGATCTGTTTACACAGACGGTGAACACCTATTCAGGGGTTACCCATAACTACCGGCGGGATCATACCTTTAATATCTGGTTTACCTTTATCGCCCCTTCCATAGACATTATCAAAAAAAGTCTTGAGGAAATCTCTGTAAAAACCGGGGTAAAGACCATATTGAACCTGCCGGCCACCCGGGTATTTAAAATCTCTGCCAATTTCAAGGTATGAAACCGCTTCGGCTGGCCTTTGTTGTTCAAAGATGTATCCCGGACGCATTTGAAACAAATCTGTCTGCAAGCCTTAGGGCCGTCTCCCATGCTGCCGACCAAAAAGCCCATATGGTTGTCTTTCCTGAAATGAACCTGTCCGGGTATATGGCAGGTCCAAAGATTCGATCCATTGCACAACCCGTGACTGCCGAACTGATACAAATCTTATCCGCTGCTGCTGATGAATTTAATATATCTATCCTGATCGGAATGGCAGAGGCAAAAGAGAATGAAATTTACGCCACCCACCTTGTTTTTTCCCCCCGCACCCCCATGGAGCAATACCGAAAAATCCATATGGCTCCCAATGAACAAACTTATTTTTCGCCGGGAAATGAAATTCAGATTTTTAAGAACGAGACCCTTCATTTTGGCATTCAGCTTTGCTACGATGCACACTTTCCTGAACTTTCTACTGCCATGGCTGTTAAAGGGGCTGATATTATTTTTATCCCCCATGCCTCACCCCGGGGCACTCCAAAAGAAAAATACAAGTCATGGATGCGGCATTTAACGGCCAGGGCTTTTGATAACGGGGTGTTTATCGCAGCGGTTAATCAGACCGGTGATAATACCCGTGGGCTCATTTTCCCCGGGTTGGCTCTCGTAATCGGCCCCGACGGAAACATCATTTCCAAATTTATTGATCCCGATGAAAAAATTCACATTATCGATATTGACCTTGGCGCTCTGGACAGGGTGAGATCTCACAGGATGCGGTACTTTCTGCCAAACCGGCGATCTGACTTGTTTGATCAATAAACAATATTGATACACATCCTGGCCAATTGAATATTAAATCCTTCGTCGAAAATACAAGTTCATTATTTTAGCGTTTCTTATCGTTCGATTTCGCTTCTGCGGTTTTGAATATAGGCATTTCTCAAGGCCACATAGGGATCCAGGGAAGCCTCCTTTAACGCTTCGTAATCACCAATTCTAAAGGAGGTTCTGTTTATTTTATCGGTTATGTTTACACCCAAGTCAAGCTCCCAGGGTTCCACATAATTGACAGGGGTAATAAAGTAGTCCCCTGCCCTTCCAATTGCATCCCGGAGGGTGGAGGGACCCAAAAGTGGCAATACCAGGTAAAATCCATCCCCAATGGCATAGGAACCAAGGGTTTGTCCCAGATCTTCGTTAGCGGTTTTCAAATTTAAATGTTTTTGGGCAAACTGGTTAAATCCTATAATACCCACGGTTGAATTGGCGAGAAAAACACCCACTTCATCCGAGGCTGCAACAAGTTTTCCCTGAAAAACAGTGTTGATAAATCTAACGGGAAACATAAGGTTAAAGAAAAAATTATTAATCCCGCTGCGCACGGGGCTTGGAACAATAAATTTATACCCCTGGGCCACGGGTTTTAATGCATAAAAATAGAGAAAATCATTAAATGAATACATGCCATAATTAAAATAATAGAGGGGATCTGCTACCATTTTTACCGATTGGGCCTCTTGGTCATACTCATCAAAAAAGCTATCATCTTCAAACTCATCTTCAAACTCATCTTCACCCGTTACGCCATCATCCTGGCCCCTATCTATTTCACGTGTTTTGTCGACGGCAGTTGAACGAACAGCTTTATCTGCATCGGTTTGGCCTGCTTCTGCCTGGGCCAGGAGAGTGCTATCCCTTAAAACTGAATCATTGTACACATCATCTGGCATATTATTAAGAACGGGGGTGATCTTGAAGCGGCCCTCTTTTGCCTGGACCGCTGAGGCCCTAAAAGAGAATCCAATTAAAAATAAGCAGACCAGAACAAAAACAGATTTTTTCATTTTTCAACCTTTTCCCTGAGTTCAGTGCTTATGGCTTCGGGTGTTTTGGATATCTGCTTTCTGTATTGTTCTCGGTAGTTGGCAGCCATACTTACCCCTGCCACTTTTATATCATAAATTTTCCAGTCCCGGGTCTTTTTTTTAACATCCGATTAGGTGACCTATATGGTTGCAAGGATTTGATCCACAGATAGTTTTAAATGATCCAGAGTTTATCAGTTTCTAAGGCTTGTCCGGGGCGAAAATAAATTTTCTGACCAAAGATTCAATATCCAGGGAAGATTCAGTATTATCAATTTCATCTCCATCTTCCAGTATATCATCGGACCCGCCCGGTGATATATCTATATATTTTTGGCCTATTATACCGGCTGTTTTTACCGAGACAATACTATCATCGGATAATTCCATGTCCCCATTGATACGAAAGACAACTTTTGCCACAAGCCGCTCCTTGTCTATGCAGATGCTTGAAACAGTACCAATTTCCACCCCGGCGATTTCCACCCGTGCCCCCTGTTTGAGACCTGTGGCAGAAGCAAAATAACCATGGAGCAGATACTGATTTTTAGGAAAAAAACTGACTTCGCCAATGGCCAGGATCAAGTATCCCATGGTGATAACGCCTATAATAACAAATAGGCCCACATAAATTTCTATTTTTCGTCTGTTCATAATTATCCTCTTGCTGATATATAGCGATCCTTAGGTGTCGGTTGGACACAATTGTTCATCGCCACGGATAAACGCATTTACGGTGTCGCTGCGTGAGTGTAAAATGTCATCTTTTGTGCCCTCAAAAATAATTTTGCCCTCATCAAGCAGGGCAATGTGCTGGGCAAGATCAAAAATCTCTGGAATATCGTGGCTGACAATAACAGCTGTAAATCCGAATTGCTCCTGGTATTCTTTAATCATGGTGTGAACCTTTTTTTTTCTCACAGGATCAAGCCCCGTGGTCGGTTCATCAAATAACACCACCTTGGGATCTGTGACAAGGGCCCGTGCAAGGGCCACCCTTTTTCGCATTCCCCCGGAAAGTTCGGAAGGAAATTTTTTCCCAATAGGACCCAGACCCAATTGGACCATTCTTGTATTTACCTTTTCTTCAATGATGAATCGTGTATCCCGGGATGTCTCTGTAAGGGGCAAGGCGATATTTTCAAAAACATTCAAAAAATCAAATAACGCATTTTCCTGGAACATGTAACTGAGTTCTTTTTTAAAAAAAAGGCGTCCCTTTTTGGGCAGCGTGTGAAGGGATTTCCCATCAATCAGCAATTCTCCTGAATCTTGATGAACAAGGCCGATAATATGCTTGAGCAGAACCGATTTCCCCGTTCCGCTCTTGCCAATCACCACCATGATATCGCCTTTATAGATGGAAAGATTAACGCCTTTGAGCACCTCGTTTGCACCAAAATTTTTTTTTATGTCGACAAATTGAATCAAGGGTAGAGTCATTTTTTTAAACCAGAAAATAGGTAATAATATAATCAACAATCAGTATAAAAACACAGGACTGGACCACAGAATTGGTGGTTGCCATGGAGACCCCTTTGGCGCCATGGCCCCCCCTGGTGCTCAAATGGGTGTAATATCCACGATAGCAGCAAATAGTGGTCACTACAATTGCAAATACAAATGACTTTAGGAAACCACCGGCAATATCAACCATTTCAACGCTTTGGATTACTTTGTCCATGTAAATTGCCGGGTTTATTCCCAGCAATAAAGATCCTGTCAGATATCCGCCAAAAATACCCATCACATCAAAGATAGCGGTTAACAAGGGAAAACTAATAAGCGCTGCCATGATCCGTGGCGAAAATAAAAAACGGATGGGGTCTATCTGCATGGTCCTCAGGGCATCAATTTGCTCTGATATCCGCATGACACCGATTTCAGCAGCCATGGCAGACCCTGCTCTTGCTGTAATCATAATTGCCGAGAGAACAGGACCTAACTCTCTTATAATTGTCAGGGATACGGCAGACCCCAAAGCAGCCTCGGAACCAAATTTTACAAGGGAATAATACCCCTGAAGTCCTAAGACCATGCCCGTAAAAGTTCCGGTCAAGATAATGACAAACAAAGATTTTGCACCGACAAACCACATCTGGTCAATGATTTTGTCCGCTTGTATTGGCCTCACAAAAATACGGGTCACTCCTGAAATGAAAAAGAGGACAATTCGACCAATGGATTCGACAACCTGCAGGGTTGCCCCCCCCAATTTTTCAATATATTTCATCTCCATACACCGCCTTATATAAGGTTTGTTTATAAAATACAAGAGACCCACAACCATCAAGGGGTGTGAAATTATAAATAAGTGTAAATGCCAATTGACACGTGGACAAAAAAATAATACGTATAGATAAATTTGCACTTATATATAAAAATTCTCTATTTCAAATAGGATATTGAAAAAAATATGGCCCAAAAAATAACATTGAGTATCCCGGACATGCTCCATGAACGACTCAAGGAATGGAAAAATTCATTCAACTTTTCCAAAATGTTTCAAGAAGCTGTAACCGATGCTATTCAAAAGAAAGAGGAATTTCAAAAACGGTTTTCAGAAGAGTTTGATATGTCGGATATCATCAAACGACTTCAACAAGAAAAACGCATCTGGGAAAAGCAATTTTATAAATCGGGGAAAAATGAGGGAATAAAATGGGCACGATCTGCCCATTATGAAAATCTTTTATACGTAATCAACTTTGACGACACGTATAAATTGACCAATGACCCTAAATTTAAAATTTATTTTGAAGAGGTCCACACCCAAAATGAACTGGGGAGATATGCCAATGACACTGCAATCGATCACGAGTTGATGTTTATGGACGGATGGTTTTACGGTGTGAATGAGTTTTGGGCCCAGATAAAGGAAAAAATTTAAGATGAACAATGAAACAAAAAAAGGGTTGGGGATTCTTGGTATTGATGTGGGGTCTGTATCCGTCAGTATTGCTGCCCTGGACGACAAAGGAAAGATTTTCCATCAAGCATCCGCCTATCACCACGGAGATGTAAAGCCCTGTCTTTCCAGCCTTTTAAAAAACGATGCCCTTAAAAATATCGGATATATATCCAAAACCGCGTCAAGTCCTTCCACTATTTTCTCCCATAGTGTTTTTGATGAGCAGGTTTCAATGATCCGAACCGCCGGTCACCTCCATGGGAATTCATTTGCAGGGATCTTACAGATTGGCGGCGAAAAATTTTCCCTAAGCCTTTTTGATGAATTGGGCAATTACATCGGTGCAAAACATAACACCTCCTGCGCTGCGGGCACGGGTAGTTTTTTAGACCAACAGGCCGGGCGTCTCGACCTTTCAAGTTCCGAACAGATCAGCGAACACGCCTTATCAAACACCAAGGATCGCCCGGATATTGCCACCCGCTGTGCGGTTTTTGCAAAAACAGATCTCATCCATGCCCAGCAGGAAGGGTATGATATTGCTCAAATTTGTGACGGTCTTTGTTTTGGTCTTGCAAAAAATATCGCCAACACCCTGTTCAAGCGAAAGAACCTGTTCAAACAAAATGGCCTTAATTCAAAGGACTTTGGTTCAAAGGTTCTTTTTTGCGGAGGGGTGGCCAAAAATATTTGTGTAAAAAATCACCTGGAATCCATCCTGGGAATCACCTTCTTTCTGGATAATACCGCCCAGTTCTATGGGGCTGTCGGGGCTGCCTTGTGTCTCAAGGATCAATTAAACCAAGGTCTTCATGAACCCAAAATCTTGAATGATCTGGATGACTATTTTATAGAAACCGCCAAAAAAGAGAGTTACCGGTATCCAAAGTTGGCATTAACCCTATCGGATTATCCAGATTTTACCTATTTTAAATCCTTTGTATTTGAAGGGGTGGAAATAGATATTTACCAAGATCCAAATGCCTCGCCCATTGCCCAGGGATTCCTGGGACTGGATGTAGGATCCACCAGCACCAAAGCCATTTTAATTGATGAAAAAGGCCACCCCATTGTTGGATTTTATACAAGCACAGCATCAAGACCCGTTCTGGCAGTTCAAAAGCTTTTTAAAGCCTGTGACTCTTTTTTAAGCGAGTACCACCTGGATATGGACATTAGAGGCTGTGGCACCACGGGGTCCGGCAGGCGAATCAGCGGCAAAATTATTGGGGCGGATATTGAGCCCGATGAAATTACGGCCCATGCAACGGCTGCCGTAAACCTGAACAAAAACGTGGATACCATTATTGAGATTGGCGGACAGGATGCAAAATTTACCCTCCTTAAAAATGGAATGGTCACCTCATCTGTCATGAACTCCGTCTGCGCAGCAGGAACCGGCTCTTTCATAGAAGAGCAGGCAAGCAAGCTGGATTGTCCCCTGACAGATTATTCCGCAAGAACACAAGGCGTCACCTCTCCTGTTTCAAGCGACCGATGTACGGTCTTTATGGAACGTGATATCAATCATTTTTTTGCCGAAGGATATGAAAAAAATGAAATTCTTGCCTCTGTGCTCCACTCCGTGCGGGATAACTACCTGACAAAGGTGGCCAATATCGGAAAAATCGGCAACACCATTCTTTTCCAGGGGGCGACTGCCAGAAATAAGTCCCTGGTTGCCGCATTTGAACAAAAGCTCAACAAGCCCATCCACGTATCCAGATACTGTCACCTCACAGGCGCTCTTGGCGTTGCGCTTTTGGTTAGAGAACAAAAAATGGCCCAGAAACCGGCCCAGACAAATTTCAGGGGATTTCATCTGTGGAAAAAGCAAATTCCTGTTCGCCAGGAGACCTGCCGTTTGTGCACCAACCATTGCAAATTAACCATTGCCGAAATTGACGGAGCCCCCCAGGCCTATGGATTTTTATGCGGAAGGGATTATGAAACCCAGAAAATGGTGGTCCAGAACCGCTATGATCTACTGGCCCTGCGAAAGCAGCAAGCTCACATCAAATGCGATACACCGGTAACACATGGTTTTACCATTGGCATTCCCGCGGCCCTTCATCTATTTGAAGACGTGGAATTCTGGCAGCACTTTTTTTCCAATCTGGGAATACGAACCATCACCAGCAAGGGATTGAAAAATCCGGTCCAACTGGGAAAAACCGTTGCAAATGCCGAGTTCTGCGCCCCGGTTATCTCTTTACACGGACATGTGTCCCATTTGATGGAACGAGCCGATTTTGTATTTCTTCCCTTTTATTTTGAGGACAAACCAACGCAAAAACAATTTCGACGGCAACATTGTTATTATACCCAGTTTTCCCCTTCCATCATCTCGTGTTTACAGCCTTTGGATCAAAAAAGGCTGATATCGCCCATTATTCAATATTTATACACCAGTTTCCATACCAAAATGCAGCTGTATAAATCCTTAAAAGCCCTGTCCAGGAAACTGTCATTTTCTTTTTTTGATATTGTGATGGCCCATGACAAGGCCATTGAATTTAAACAGCAATATACAAAAAAATTAAAGGAAATATACCAGGAACAAACCAAAGATTCCCCGGGCATCAAAGCCGTCTTTCTGGGACGACCCTATACCATTTTGTCAGCGTCCATGAACAATAATATCCCGGGAATTTTTGCAAACCTCGGGGTAAAAACATTTTTCCAGGACATGCTGGATACCAAAAATCAAGATTTTTCACTGATCCGACCGTTGCTCAAAGAGGTTCACTGGAAACATGCAGCCAATATTCTTGAATCAGCCTATATTGCCGCCACCACCAAAGATCTCTATCCTGTCTATATTTCTTCCTTCAAATGTTCCCCGGATTCTTTTGCGGTTGATTATTTTAAAGAAATAATGGAGCAGTTTAACAAACCTTATTTGGTGCTTGAACTTGATGAACATGATTCAAGCGTGGGATATGAAACAAGAATAGAAGCAGCTGTCCGTGCATTTACCAATCATTATGAACAAGGGGAAAAAACCATTCCCTCAACGACCCACTCCTTTGAGCCATCCTATGCCGACTCCCTGGAACAAAAAACCATTATTTTCCCCAACTGGGACCCCTTTACAGGCAAATTGCTCGTGGCAACATTGCGAAATGAAGGGGTTGACGCCCTGCTGATGGAAGAAACCCAAACAACCCTCAAGCAGAGCATTTTGACCAACACAGGACAATGCATTCCCCTCAATGCCATTGGGGCAGGGTTTATCCATACGGTCAAAAAACACGGCATCGACCCTTCCAAAGCGGTTCTCTGGCTCAATCACTCGGAAATAGCCTGTAATATAAAAATGTACCCCTACCATATCAATAAAATTTTTCAACGAGAACAAAATGGGTTTGACCAGGCACAAATTTATCAAGGAGCGCTGTCCTTGTTCGATATTTCCTTTAAAGCATCCACCAATGCCTATTATGCCTATATGTTTGGCGGGCTCCTGAGAAGTATTGGCTGTAAGCTGCGCCCCTATGAAATCGACAAGGGAGAAACAGATCAGGTCCTTGCCAGGGCCTTATCCATCATAGGCGCTGCCTTTCTCACCGGAGGATCCAAGGAAAAAGCCCTACAGGAAACCATCTCCATGGTGAAAAAAATTAAAGTCAAACGAGAGAAGAACCGTCCCAAGGTGGCCATATTTGGGGATCTTTATGTCAGGGATAATGATACCATGAACCAGGATCTGGTTCATTTTATAGAGGAAAATGGCGGGGAGGTTGTCACCACACCCTATTATAAATATATCAAAATCATTGCCAGTTCCTATTTTAAAAAATGGTTTAAGGAGGGCAAATACATGAGTCTGATTTCAAACAAAGCCCTGCTCACCGCCATGCAGACAATGGAGAAAAAATATTACAAATATTTTGAAACCATACTGGAGGAATCCGATCTTGTTGTGACCGATTCCTATGAAAATCTTCTGGGGCAATATGGCATCTTGCCTGAGCACACCGGCGAATCCATGGACAATATCCTGAAAATTCACCACATCATCAACGAACACCCGGATTTAAGACTCCTGGTCCAGACCAATCCGGCATTCTGCTGTGCAGGGCTTGTGACCGAAGCCATGGCCGCCAAGATAGAGGCGAAAACAAAGGTGCCCATTGTCAGCATCACCTATGATGTGTCAGGCGGGAATAAAAACAAGGTGATCATTCCCTTTCTCAAATCCCAACGAAAAGCCGCCTATTCCCACAACATGAAGGTTTCGGTCTGACGTTTGCCAGGAAAGTAGGGTTTGATGTCCGGATATTTGCGCAAGAATTCATTTTGGAATTCAATGCGCTGGACATTGAACCTATTGTGGGAGTCAACCGCCCTGCGGTACCGCAGATAAGATTCATCGTAATTTTTTAAATGCTCTTTGCTTTTAGCCTCTGTGATATTATAAAAATTGGTATAGAAATAGGTGAGCAGGGCTTCAAAATTTTCCAGATATGCCTGAAGACTTTTATAATTCACCACAACATTTCGATTGGTGTAAAACGATTGAATCTGATACACCCAATTGAGATCTTTTTTAACAAAATAGACTTTATAATCTGATGTAAACTTGACAAGCCTGGCGATGGATGCCTGATTTTTATCCACCTTTGAAAGTTAAAATATGGGTGTCAATGCCATCAGAGGATATGGTAAGCGCACCATTGATATCTGTCCTGAATACCGTATATCCCCTTTTCTGGTATCTTTCCAGGACATCCGGGTGTGGAAACCCATAGGGGTTACCCGCGCCGCAGGATATTATTACACTTTCAGGCTTTACTTTATCAAGAAAAATTTTACTGCTGGAGGTTAAACTGCCATGGTGGGGTGAAAGAAGAAGGCTGGATTTAAGCGTCATCCCCTTTTTCCTGGCAAGTATAAGTTCCCTCTCACGTTGAATATCTCCCGGAAAAAGCAGGGTAACTCGATTAAACCGGACCTGAAAAACCAATGAATTGTTGTTCAGGTTCTGGTGGGACGGCTCGGCAAGATCTGTGAAAAACACGAAAAGGGTCCTGTCAAAATCAAGCATGGCATCGCCTTGGGCGGGATGCCAGATCCGAATTTTTTTGTCATGGCACAGGGCCATTAACTCCCCATAGGTTCTTATTGATCGGGTATCCTGATTTTTTATCAGCAGGTTAACCTTAAAATTTTCCAAAATATACAATAGGCCGTTCATGTGATCAGATTCCGGATGGGTCAAAATAACGGCATCCAGGCAAAGAATTTTTTGGGACCACAAAAACGGTCCCACCACATAGCGTCCAATATCAAAACTGGACCTGCTTGAAAAGCCACCGCCATCCACCAAAATTTTTTTTCCCTCAATGGTCTGAATCAAGGCAGAGTTCCCCTGCCCCACATCCAGAATGGTAATCGTCATTTTTTGAGGAAAAATGCGTGTTTTAAGCCCGGTTCCAAAACAAAAAGAACCCGCCAGGACGGCTATGGACATGAACACAAAACCTATTTTTCTTTGACGAGAAATAATCAAGCAGATGGCCACAAGAAAAAGATAGAGGATCACCACCTCAACCCCATCAATGCCGACAATCCTGGACCAAGAAAATTTAAAATGGGTTAAAAACTCAATATACGTAATGCAAAAAAAAAGAATGCTCTGGCAAACAATGACCAGGGCTTCGGCCAGGCCGGGAAAGATCGGAAGAAATAAAAACGCCAGAAGTCCCAGGGGCAGACATACAAAGCCCATGAGTGGCACCAACAAAAAATTAGACACTAGCTGCACAAATGAAACCAAATTAAAATAATGGGCAATCAAGGGAAAAGTGCCCAATCCTGCAAAAAAGGTTACCAGAACTGGCATTATGATAAGTGACATAATACCGGCCCTGGGGGTCCACCCCCGAATTTTCATGAGTGAAAATCCGATGATAATGGAAAGTAATGCACCAAAGGATAATTGAAAGGATATGGAAAAAAGGGCAAAATAGTCAATGAGGAGAATAACAACCGCTGCCAGGGCCAGGGTATTCAATGGATTATTTTCCCGTTCACTCAAAAAAGATAGCATAAAGATAGAGGTCATGATAAAGGCCCGCTGGGTGGAGGGAGAAAATCCTGAAAAAACCCCATACAAAAACAGGGGGATCAAGGTCAGAATCCCCGCTGTTTTTTTGGCAACCCCCGTCATTAAAAGCAAGGGGAACCAGGCAAGCAGCGTGTAAAAAATAAGATAAAATCCCATGGCGACAATGGAAAGATGAAGTCCGGAAATAGCAAGAAGATGTGAAGTTCCCGCCTTTGAAAACAAATCTTTCAGTTCTAAGGAAATGGCTTCTTTTTTACCGGTAACCAGGGCCACCAGAATAGCACCGGCTCGTTTATCTTCCATTTTGTCCATGGTAAAATAAAAAAACCGATTTCGAAGCTGTTCAAGACCCCGCATTATTTTGATGCGAACATCCATTGGATGGGGTATCACCCGGATCTTACCAGCGTTAGCATATGCCGATCCAGACACCCCGACAAATTTCATTTGTCGTTCATAATCAAATCCATTGGGGTTTGCAAAATTTCTAATGGGTTTGATGGCACTTGTAAATTGGACAACATCTCCATATTGAAAGTTTCCCTTTTTTTTGTCATAGATATTAAGCAGTATCAGCCCCTGAACTCGAACAGGTATCATCCCTTCTCTTTCAACAAGATGACAAAAAAGGATAACCCTTTGTTTAAGGAAATAATCCTTTGAAAATGAAACAATTTCTCCGGTAATGATATATTTGGATGAATCTGCAAACTGTGAAATAGCATCCGAAGACACACCTGGGTTTAAAACCCTTGTAATTGAAAAAAACCCCCAGACCAGGGCGATAAAACTTAAGCCCTTTACAAATGAGGTTAATTTAGGAGAAAAAAAAGAAAATAGGATGAGAAAACCTAAGGATCCTGAAGCAAAAATGCCCCAGAATAAATCAGGGAAAAAATTCCCGACCAGGATTCCGGTTATCAATGATAAACACACAGGAATCAAAGGAGGTAAACTGAGAAATATTCTTTTTTTCACATATTCACACCTGCTATCATTTTTTAACAAAGGGCTGGTTATTTAATACGCTGGTTATTTAATTCTTTGGATATCAGCCCCCAGGGATGAGAATTTTTTTTCTATGCCTTCATAGCCCCTGTCCATGTGGTAGATCCTGGAAATCAAGGTGGTGCCCTGGGCAATCAGCCCGGCGATTACCAGAGAGGCACTGGCCCTAAGATCTGATGCCATCACCGGAGCCGCCTGGAGCCTTTCCACGCCCCGGACCATGGCATAATTTCCATTGGTGATGGAAATGTCGGCTCCCATGCGCAACAGTTCATTGGCATGAATAAACCGATTTTCAAAAATAGCTTCATGGATCATGCTGTTTCCCTGGGCAATGGTCATCATGGCCATGAACTGCGCCTGCATATCCGTTGGAAAACCCGGGTATGGCTGGGTTTTTATATCAATACTTTTGATAACATCACTTCCCTGCACCCGGATCTGATTTTCATGAATATCAAGGGTTGCACCGGTTGCCTTGAGTTTGTTGATAACCCCGCCCAGATGATCCGGGATACAGCCCTTTATCAACACATCACCACGGGTTGCGGCAACCGCCACCATAAATGTTCCGGCCTCGATCCGGTCCGGAATAACAGTGACCTTGGCTGGATGGAGCTTTTCCACGCCTTCAATGGAAATAATAGCCGTTCCGGCCCCTGAAATTTTTGCCCCCATCTGAATCAGGGCATTTGCAAGACAGACAATTTCAGGTTCCCTGGCGGCATTTCGTAATACCGAGGGCCCCTTTGCAAGAACAGCGGCCATCATTAAATTTTCGGTGCCGGTAACCGTGGGAATATCAAAATAGATTTCATTGCCAATCAGATGGTCAGCTTTTGCTTCTATATATCCATGGTCCATGCTAATTTTAGCCCCCAGGGCTTCAAGCCCTGAAAGATGCATATTAACGGGACGTGCACCAATGGCACATCCACCAGGCATGGAAACTTTTGCATGGCCGAATCTGGCAACCAAAGGTCCTAGAACAAGAATGGAGGCCCGCATTTTCCGCACAAGCTCATATTCGGCTTCAATTTTATTGATACCAGACCCGTCCACGGTTAAGATGTTGTTCTCAAAAGTGCAGCCTGCCCCCAAATCTTCAAGCAGCATCTGGATGCTGGTAATATCCATGAGTTTGGGAACATTTGTAAATGTTGAGGTGCCATCGACCAGTATACTGGAAGCAATAAGCGGCAGTGCGGCATTTTTCGCACCACTGATGGTCACTTCGCCGGTTAGCCTTCTACCGCCATTTATCTGAATTTTATCCATAGATGAGCGTTGCTTTTTAAGGATTAAAAAAGAAGGATCTTGCTGAAAATGCCAAAACCCTTTTTGTTCCGAAATCAAAACGAACCCAACCATTGAGTTCATTAAATTTTTACGCTGTTTTGCTAAAAAACTCAAGAATTAATTATGGAGAGAGCCCATTTTTAAGCCCGAAGAAGAGATAAAAATACTGGTGTTAGTCGAACAGACCTGTTAAGGTTTTCTATTGACGATATCAATCACTATCAATAGAAGGGGATCTCCCCACTAAAATTGAAGGAGCAATCCAATGAAAAAGAAACATATCTGGCGAGTGTTGACCCTTTTTTTTATTTTCGGCCTTGCCTTTCAGGTTCAGGCAAAAGACTGTTACGAGCTATCAAAAGGTCAAACCCTATACGTACCGGCCTATTCCCATATTTACATCGGCAACAGGGCCAATCTCTATCAACTCACCGTCACCCTGAGTCTTCGGAACATTGATCCCCAAACCCCCATCACCCTCACTGCCGTCGATTATTATGGATCCAAAGGGAAATTGATTAAACACTACCTGGACAGCCCCCTGGTCCTCCCTCCCTTAAATTCCACCCGCTACATCATCTTATCAAAGGACAAGGAAGGCGGATCCGGAGCAAATTTTATCGTAGAATGGTCATCAAAAGGACAGGCAAACCCACCCATTGTCGAGTCGATAATGATCGGAACTCAGTCCCAGCAAGGGATCTCTTTTACCTCCAGGGGACAGGTAATTGTCCAGACAACCCCCTAGATAGATGGTCTTTCACTATAGGAAAGGGGAGAAATGAGATGAGCTACCCCATTATTATTTTCTAAATATCAACTTTTAAATATCAACTTTTAAATATCAACTTTTAAATATCAACTTTTAAATATCAACTTTTAAATATCAACTTTTAAATATCAACTTTTAAATATCAAGGTATGGGGAACAATGATTCGTTCCGGCTCATAGGAAAGCTTTGCCTGGCGCAGGCCCTTGATACCCAGGTCCTGCTCCCTGTTTAGATACACACAATTGTTTTGCAGAAATTTTGCAGTTTCCTGGTTAATAACCTGGGCAGCCCCTTTAAAGGCCAGATCGGATTTTTCAAACTGAATATTATAGGTATCATGAGTTAGACGGCTGAAAACGCAAAAGGCCACCAGTCTTTCGTTTACCCAAAGCGCAATCCCTTCAAACCCCAGGCTGTCAAAATTATCAAAGGCTTGTTCAATGGCCTTGAATTCATCTTCAAGGTCTTGAGATGGTTTTTCCCGGGTTTCAATTATATGACGGGCAAAATCCCGGGCAATGGGGAGATCATCGGCCTTCAGGGGCCTGACCGAATAATCCGGATTGCGCCGCTTAAACTGGGAAATAAGATTTCTTTTTTTGTGAAGTTTGGTCCCGGTCAGTTCCGCCAGGCTGTCAACCCGGTAAATATATTCAGCATGATCTCGTTCTTCCCGGATGGTATAGAACCGTTCAATATCAGGATATGCATCCACATACTCCCTGGGGTAAATACTGATATCCGGCTCAAAGCCCATGCAGATCAAATGGTGTGACAGGTCCTTCAATTCATCGGGCAGGAACGCCTCCCCCAACGGCATGAATCCACATTTGTTGACCCCCTCATAGATGACCAGTCTCCCCTTAAAGATGAACCATGAATAATCATAGATTTCCTGCCAACAGAAAAGATTTGAAAAATTAAACTCACAGGACTCAGGATGGAACCGATCGATATAGGATCGAATCAATGACTGGTCCTCCAGCTTAAACCGACATGGGATCGGAAAGGTTATTAATTGCCCTGGGTCACACTCAACTTGGTCACATCTGGCTTTCATTCTTTTCTGTCCTTTAGTTTTAACGGGACATGTCCTTCAAGCAGCTGGAACCCTAAAGCTTCATAAAAGCCTGTGGTCCCGGGTTGTGCTACCAGACCGATCCAGTCCACCCCCCAGGCGTTTAACCCGGCGATCAGTGTTTGGATGATTTTTTTTCCAATTCCCCTGCCCTGAAATTCTTTTAAGACAGCGACATCCTGAATATAAGCATCACTTGCCTGATCGGAAAGGGCTCTTCCCATACCGATCAGTTTATTATTTTCAAAAGCGCCTGCAAAAAGGGCAGAACCCGCCACAATCCCCTCTAAAAATTCAGGAGATTCCCCATAGCTATTCTTCCACCATCCCGCATCTTTGTAAAGGGACACAAGCTGATCTAAACAAGCGGTTTTAATCAATCTTATCTCTATTTTCCCTGGCAAGGCTTCCTGGGTGTCCATTATAAACTCTCGACGCTTTCAACATCAGGCAGCGTTATTTTTTTGATTATTGCCGCAGGGCAATCTGCATTTTATAGTGATCGCCCTTGAAAAATGACATGGCAAACTCCGCCACATCCCGGGGCTCATAAAATTTGCAAGAAAAAATATCCAGATATGCCGTATTGGTTGCGTTGGCAAAATGACCGGAAATAAGGGAAGTTTCAATGAGTTGGGTCATGGAAAACCCTTCAATTTTTTCATCCTCTCCAAAATGGACCACCTGGCAGTTGCCAAAGGGTTTCATCTCGATGGTTTCACAAAGATCCTTCACAAATTTCTCTATCATTTTGGCATCCCGAATGATATCTTGCCCACACCCATGGATATCAACCGAGGTTAACACGCCCCAGGGTTCCTGCTTGTCATAGGCTTTTTTCCAGGAGATGGGCAGGGTGGTCCGGTCTTTTATTGTATCTGAAACATTCTTTGATTTTGAATCCAACTTTAATTTAGCAGGATGGGAAATAAGACCCCGGTTCTGATCCGATGAAATCACCACCCGACCTGCGCCAAAGGATTCTTCCATGGAATGGATGGCAACATCCAGATCAATGTTATCGCCACAGGTAAATATATCAACGGCGGCATAATCATGTTCCGGCCAGGCATGCACCGTAAAATGAGATTCCGCAATGATCACGACCCCGCTCACTCCCTGGGGCTCAAACTGATGGAAAGAGGAACTGATAATGGTGGCACCACTGTCATTGGCACCTTTGAGCAATGCTTTTTCCACCGTATCTTTACTGATCAGAAGACCTTGTCCGCAGTCATAGTATTCAATGGTAAGCTGTCTGCCCAGGGCAAAGACAGGGTCCTGGGAATCAGCTGAAGGTTTAATATTTTTATCAAGCATTAACGCTATCTCCAAAAATCAATAAAGACATCTTAAAGCCCTCCTGGCCGTTACAGCAAGATAAGCCGAAGACATAAATTTCTTATTAAGTTAAGACCCATTACGAATTAATCAATGGTTCCCAAAGGAGAATTTAATATATTTCCATGATGGAAAAAAATCGTTGTTCCTCTGTAGCAAGAGGCATTTTTCTTTTTTCCAACCGCGTCATCATGCCTGGGGCATTAAACCTAAGATAAGGGTTCACCCGCATCTCATCGGCCAGGGTTGAAACAACCAACCTGGGGTCATAGCGTTCAAGATAAGCCCCAATATCTGGATTATCTTCCTCTATACTTGCAGCCATTTTCATGGATTCTTGAACATAATCATGACCGGCATAAATTTTTGTTTCCTTGGGAAAGGCCATCAGGATTTTCAGAGAGGTGAAAAATCTGCCCAAATCCCCAGAAAAACAATTTCCAACGGTTCCATTGAACAGGGTGTCCCCGGTTACCAGAAAATCACTGGCCTTGAAACAAACATCCTTCTGCGTATGGCCCGGGGTCAAAAAGATCTCAAGGTTTTCACCCTCCAGGTCAATCACCTGTCCCGCCCTGACCCTTCGGCAATCAATAAACCGGGCCTTTGGATTTTTTTCCAGCAGACCTGTATTCCCACAAGTGTGGTCCTGGTGATAATGGGTATTGGTCACATATTTTATATCAATCCCCCGGTCCTTGGCAAAATCAACAATATAATCTGGGTTTCCGCCGTCAATGACGACTCCCTGGGTGTCTGAAAAAACGAGATACCCCAAATTGTCCCTTGAGTATCTAAATTGTTTTATAAACATCTTTTTTTACCCGGTCAGAACATTTTTTACCGCCTTGAGCAACTCGTCGGCATCAAAGGGCTTTGGGAAAAAAGCTTCGGCTTTTGGAATGGAATATTTACGCCCTGAAAGGCCGGAAATAACAATCACCGGTGTATGAAAGCCCGCAATCTTGGATATTTTCCTGAAAAACCGTGGCCCCCATTCCTCGGGCATCTCAAGATCCAGGGTAATCAGATCCGGGGCGTTTTCCTTAAACACATCCATGGCTTTTTTACCGTCATCGGCAACACAGGTCTCATACCCATTGTCTGTAAACAATGCATCCAGGTACTTGGTTATAGCAGGATCATCGTCCACGATCATAATTTTTTTTGTCATCATGCCTCCTTATTCTTTAATATGGCATTCCCCACAGAGCAACGGCCCTTTTCCTGATTCAAAATGGCAGTCCCTGCACCGTTTATGAAATGCCACGGAAAGAGAAAACCGATTGTCCGGTGCAGGTACGAGTGCATGACATTCTGAACAGGGGCTGTCTTCACTGGATTCGTCTGCCACAAGTATCCCTTTTTCATACACATGGTGGCAGACAGCACAATCGTCAAGTCCGGCCTTTTCATTGTGATCATCATGGGAAAAAACGGCACCGGGTCTTCGGGTTTTGTTAAACACCGTATTGTCCAGCCTTTCTAATTTTGGTGACTTATCACTGGGTTGCTCCTGCCCGGGAAAAGCACCCCATACCGGTATTAACAGCAGGATCAGGGTTAAAATCAAGAATTTGTATTTCATCTTATTCTCCTGGCCTATAAATTTTCTTTTCCATGGTTTCAAAAATAATATCCCCCAAAAACTTCACTTCCATGTCCAGTTTATAGTGCTGAACGATATCTTCCAACCCGCTGTGACAATTATGACACGGTGCAATTAATACCTGTGCACCGGTTGCCGCAAGCTGCTCGGCCTTAACCCTATTGTTGACCATACGCTCGGTTTTGTATGGAGGACCACAATTCACCACACCGCCCCCGGCGCCGCAGCAATAATTGTGTTCTCTGTTAGGAATCATATCGACAAAATCCTCACAGGTCATTCTCACAACCTCCCGGGCCATGTCATGGAGCCCCCTGCCCCGGGATACATTGCAAGGATCGTGGAGGGTGACCTTCTTTTTATATTTTTCCCCTATGGTAATCCGGCCCTGGGTCAAAAGTTCATGGTAAAATTCCAGGGCATGAACAATTTCAAAGGGCGGCATATCCCAGGCGAGCCAGCGATTGCCCACATCATAGATGGACCGGAAGGCATGACCGCATTCCCCCATGACAATGCGCTTAACATTAAGATTTGCCGCTGCTTCGTAAAAGGCACGGGCAATCCTGCCGGATATCTCATTGTCACCGGTATACATGGCCATGTTGGAGTTATCCCAACCCGGGCCTGACGGCATGGTCCAGTTTATCCCGGCCGCATGCATTATCGTGGCTGTCTGGTAGATAAGGCCTGCCTGGAACTTTGGTTCGGGAGCGATCACGGAATACATGATATCGGCCCCATGCTTGTCCAAGGGGATTCTTAAATTCTCAAACTCTTCCCTGGCATCTTCCTCCTGCCACTGAAGCGTGTCGATCCATTCATCCTCCTTGACCCACATCTGGTTCATGGTAACAGAATGGGAATCGACCGTGTCCTGAATATACTGGGGGGTTATTTCAAGCTTATGACAGATCCGCCTGACCAGAAGCATCATATAGGCAATATCAATTCCAAATGGACAATACATGGAACATCTCCGGCAGACATTGCACTCTATATGGGAGATATGAACGGCCCTTCGCATAAAATCCTTGGAAACTTTGCCCTTTTTTTCAATCATTTCCCAAATGGTCTGCTTAACCTTGGCTGCCGGGGAAAATTCAGGATTTCTGTCATTGGATAAAAAATAGCTACAGGCATCGGAACAAAGACCGCAACGCATACAGGTCTCTACATAAGCCTTTAACTTAGGCCCCGTTTCCTTTTGCAACACCTGATTTATGGTTTCGGTGATTTTCTCAGGGGTCAGCCTAGCAAGGCCGTCTTCAATTGCTGAATCGGTATTTCTTATAATTTTTGTGGGTGATTGGTCCTGCATTTTCATCTCCTTTAACTTCCTACCAGTCTCTTGCATGCCTGACATTACCAAATTCAGACCCTGTATAGGCACGGGTCAAGGGAGCTGTGAGCATATGGGAAAACCGTGAGAAGGGTATCACAATGAGCAGCAACTCGCCGGATAATATGTGGGCAATCATTATCCATTTGTATAAAAAAATCTGGTGATATGCCAAAAAACCCGTCAAGAAAGGCAGCATAACAAGGATGAGCAATATATAATCCATCGCTGAGGTTAAAAATTTTACTTCCGGCACCACAACCCTTCGAACCCCGAAAAAAACCAGGGCCAAGATGACCAGGAGGGTAAATATGTCTGCAACCCCATCGGGCAATGCCAGCCAGGAAATCTGGAAGGCTTCATCCAACAGAATAATATGGGACGCAAGAAACAGGGGAGCGGCAAATAAAAAAACATGAAACAAATAGGAGATCCCCCAAAAAACCGGATGTAGTTTCGTACTTTCCGGATAAAAAGGAATCAGCCAGGCCCCCATGGAGCGCAAACTATACTTTAGCGACATATAGGAAAAAATAAAACTTTCTTTTTCCCTGATCTCCAGGATAATTTTAACCAGTTTAAACACGAGTCCGAATAGAAAAACCAGTGCCGATATCCAGACCATGGGTCCCATGATAAAATTGATAAAGGCATTCATTGTTGTCTCCTTAATCTTTTTGTTATGAAATTTACCATATTAACCCATCACTCCTAATATACTTGATCCTAATATACTTGCTCATAGGACGTTTCCAAGGGCGATGACCCGGCGTTTGTATATCCCGTTTTCAATTCCCTTGACCAGTATTTTTTGGGCATCGGGACTTATGACCGGGGATGCCATCCACTTATGGGGCTCTGTGATCACCTGATTATTTACTACCATGAAACAGGCACCATTACGTTCAATAACCACGGCCACAACGGATCCGTCCGGGCTGATGCACGGGGTGAAAATTTTGTCCGCAGACAGGTCCCAGAGCCGCCCATTCACAGCCAGGGTCCAGGCACCCTTATTTTTAACAACCGCTACCAGGCAGGACCCATCTTCGGAATAATAGATGTCGCGAATCATGGTATCAATGGAGATGGGCCAGACACGATCATCCTGGGCCACTGTCCATTTGCCGAAACTAGGGGCAACAATGGCGGCAATCCGATTGCTCGCAGAAGATACATTTACCCGCCAGAGTTGTTCATATCCCGTCTTCCAGAACGGTTTGTCATCCTTGAACAATTTCCATTTTCCCCCTTGCCGGACAGGGGCCACAATGGAATTTCCCTGGTCTGCAAACTCAGGTTTCCAAACCGTTTGAAAAGAATTCTCCCAGGGCCTGCCATTTAAAACAATGGTATACGCTTCCCTTGTAAGCCGGGCGCTCCATGCCAGATTTTGGCTTTGCTCAAGACTGATGTCCCAGACATTGAGAAACCTTTGCTCAAAGGCTTTGCCATTGAGGGCAACGGAAAAAATGCCTCGTTTAAAAGCCGCGACATCTGCGGCAGCAACGGATTCCACCTGTACAACGGCAGCAGAGGTACCCTCTTCGCCCAACACCATCCCGTTCATGTTTGGGTATAGCGTATCCCAGGGTGTGTCATCAACGACCATGCCGTATTCACCATCCGTCTGAAATGCCAGGCCGATGTGGGACCCATCTTCCGTGATCTGAAGATCCCAGATAAAATCAAACCGATTTGACCATTCTTTGCCGTTAACGGCAAGTGTCCATTCCTCATCCTGGCAAATACAGGCAACAAATTGGTTATTTGGAAGGGCCCTCAAATTCCATGCTTTTTCATATTCCCCTTCCCAAACCTCCCCGTTCACACAAACACCAAAAACCATGTCATCTACATTTACAATGCTGGCGATTTGCTCTCCGTCAAGGCTGATACAGGGCTCTTCCACCCAGTTAAACCGGGTCTCCCATTCTTTAACGGGTATTTCTTTTAAATCTGTGTTCCAATCCAATGATTGTTTTTCTTCCATGTTTATCTCCGAATCTGTTTAGAAAAATTGGCAGTTTTCAATTCGTTAATAATAGTATCTAAAGTAGCAACAAACCATGCCAGGCAATATCACAATATTTTTATATTGTAAACACAATCGGTTATGAACAATACTTGTTTTTTATTGACCCATGCCCCATCATCATATAGAAAATATTCAAAAAAAATTAGCAGGATTTCAACATTTAGAAAAATTGTATTAATTTTATAAATCTAATTTAGACTTGGGCAGAATAATTTTAAAATCAGTCCCTTTGTTTTTTATGGAGTTCACATGAATGGACCCTCCATGCTGTTTGATAATGGAATTAGAAATATAAAGCCCGAACCCTGTTCCTTTGGTACCTTTTGAAGAAAAGAAGAGGTTAAATATTTTTTCTTTTGTGTGACTGTCCATGCCGCAGCCATTGTCATGGATACAGATCACAAGAGAATCTGTTTCCCATGAAATTTCAAACCCGATTTCATGGTCCATGTTTTGGGTATCCGCCATGCAGGCGTCTATTGCATTGTCCAAAAAATTAATCAGGGCGGCCATTAGAAATGCTTCATCCGCATAAAATGTGTCAGAGAAATCAGGCGCTTTGCATTTAAAAGCAATATTGGTTCCTTTTAATTTTAATTCAATGATTCCTTTAATTTTCTCAACAAATTCTTTTGAATGAATGGCATCTTTTTTCAAAGCGCGTTCCTTGGAATACAACAAGACATCCATGATCATCTTTTTTATCCGGTCCACTGCCTGATCAAGCAGTCCGATGCCTTCTTCCATGGTTTTATTATCGGCTTTTTTCAGTCCTGATTTTACCACATACAGTCCACCGTCAAGATTGGTTAATAACCCTTTTATATTATGGGATATGCTTCCGATCATCACCCCCAAAGAGGACAAATGGTCTGCTAGCTTTGATTTTTCAAGGATGAGAAGTTCCAATTTTTGGGTATATTCCAATAGTTTTTGCCTTGCGATTATTTTTTCGACTGCTTTTTCAATGGCAATTTCAAGGATATCCACATTGACCGGTTTGGTAATAAAATCCGTGGCTTCATTTTTAAGGCTTCGAATGGTCAGATCCATGTCCCCATGGCCCGTGATCATTAAAACTTCTGTTTCTGGATTTTCCCGTTTAATCTGCCGTAATAGTTCAATCCCATCCATAACCGGCATTTTAATATCTGTAATAACGATATCCGGCTGTTTTGATTTAAATATCCCAAAGGCTTTTTCTCCATTTTCAGCAAGAAATACCTGATAGCCCGCATCTTTCAAGGCGATTTCAAGCACATCCCGGATATCTTCTTCATCATCTACAATCAAAATGGATATTTGGTTTTTACCCATCATATCTCCCATTAGATCCCCCATTAGATCCCCCATTAGATAGGATTTTCATACTTCAGATACGCTTCAAGGTCAGTCGGCACTGGAAAAGAGATCCGGGCAATGGTCCCGCCTGACTCCCTTGGTTCCATCCTGATTTCCCCAGAACATTCCTTGATAATGCCATAGCTGATGGATAGCCCGAGACCTGTCCCCTTACCCACCTCTTTTGTGGTAAAAAACGGTTCAAACAGCTTGTCAGCCGTCTCTTGTTGAATACCAACGCCCGTGTCATGTATTTCAATGAAAACTCTGTCCCGGGTTGGCCGGGTGATAATGGTAATCTGGTCATTTCCTTTCTGATTTTCCCCCTGGCGCGTCCCCTGTTTTTCCCATTTTTCTTCTATGGCATCCTTTGCATTAATCACAAGATTGATAAATACCTGTTCAAGCCTGTCCGGATCTGCCAGTATTTCGGGCAGTGTTTCATTTTTATCCCACACCACATCAATTCCGTGAACTTTAAGCTGCTGGTTAAACATTTCAAATGTTTTTTTGAGAACCGTGTTGACATTTGTGGGTACAAGGTTAATTTCAGATTTTCTTGCAAATTGTCGCATATGATAGATAATCTTTTCAGCCCGATCCACATTACTGTCAATCTTGGAAATAAGTTTTTCAAAAATCTCTTTTTCTATTCGTTCATTTTTTCGCATTTTTTTCATACAAAAGCTGGAGGATGATTTGATAACAGACAAGGGTTGGTTCAACTCATGGGCAATACCGCTTGACATTTCACCCAGAGTCGCCATTTTACCGGCGTGGATCAAAAGCTGTTCTGTTTCAAGGCGCCTTGTAATGTCATTGATGGTCACAAGCAGCACCACCTTGTTTAAATAGGTGGAAGGGGATACCCACATATCCACAAAAATGGAACGTCCATTTTGAACAAGGTGTTGTACCTTGTTGATCTCCTGATCACGCTTCATTTTTTCAATCAGTTGTGTCTTTTCTCTTTGGATAAAAAATTCAGAGAATACTTTCCCTAACAAAATTTCTTTTGAATATCCGTACACCTCAATTGCCTTGTTATTGCAGTCACGAATCTCAAATGTTTCCATCTCCACCACAAACACGGGGTTTGAAATATTGTTAAAGATGGCATGATACTTTTCCTCTGATTGTTGAAGTTCTTTTTCAAGTCGACGTCTCAACGTGATATCAATGCTCATCTCCATTGCGGCCACAACGTTTCCATGGCTGTCTGTTACAGGAGAGGTAATAAACATCCAGTGATTTTTTTCACCGTCCTTGCCCATTCCTTCTGCTTCCCCATAATGAGATTTTCCGTCCGCGAATGTTTTTTCAACCGGACAATCACCACATTTTTCTTCCAGGCCCTTATAAGCATGGTAACAATGGGACCCGGGCTCTGGATCAAATCTGTCGCTAAATACCCTATTCCATCTTAAAAGCCGATACTGCTTATCTTGAACCGTAATCATGCAGGGAGCCATTTCAAAAAGCGCCTGATATTCATTTTTTTGTTTTTTTAGTTCTGCCTGGTTAAGACCGATCTGGGTCCCCATCTTTTTTATGGCAATGCCAAGCAGCCCTATTTCATAATCATTGCCGATATCAATATCTTCGTTGTAATTGCCTCCGGCAATCTTCCTTGTCCCATCAATCAGCTTGATAATCGGTTTTTTTACAAATTGTAAAATTGAAAAAAAGAGAATCACGGCGGTGATTAAAATAGTCCAAAGGGCAAACTTTATAATCCCTCGTTCAATTTTAAGTATCTGGCGGTCTGTGGGATCAAGGGAGACAACCACGTCAAGGGAGCCCAATATGGTTTGATGTTCTGGATGAAAATGGCAGTCCATGGCACACCCCGGCTCATTGCAGATGGGCTGGACAATCCCTAAAAGCCTGTGGCCTTGTTCGGAACGAAAAAACCGCAACCGTTGGTCAAGTCCTATCTGAACCGGGGGCGGCTCCTGCCTGTGGCAGATATCACAGGCCACCTCCTTGATATCAACGATTGTATCAATTTCTGCTTCATGGTTTGCAAATTTAATCTGACCGTCCTTGTTGTATATCCTGATATTTTCTATCCCCGGCTGGGTGGCAATGTTATTAATAATCTGTGTAATATCGTCCCTTGAGTTGAGCATCATGGCATAATGGGTGCCAAGCTTGATGGAATTTGACAGCTGCTCGGTGCTGAAAATAACATTTTGCATAATCTGGGTCTTGATATTATTGATATTGAAGTAAGCCCAGGCCGAGATGGAAAGAATAACAGTGCACCCGATAATAATGCTCAGTTTTGAAACAAGGCTGTGTTTTAAATATTTGGTAAAATCACTCATATTGCCTTGGCCGTAATCTCCCTGGTATTTGACAAATTTTTATCCAGCCCCACATCCGTTGGGGCCTTTCCCATGGCAAGGCCCAAAAATTGGGGAAGATAAAGAACCGGAATTTCAAGATCAACCCCCTGTTCATGGGATATCTTTTTCTGGTTGCTTTCAAGGTTCATCTGGCACATGGGACATACCGTCACAATGGCATCGGCTCCTCGTGCAGCATTCAAAATTCTTCCCACAAGCGCCATGCCGACGGCAGGCTTTGTGGTGGTGTTGGAAGCACCGCAGCACTGGCCACCGGCCTCCCAATTAAACACCCTGGCACCGGTGGCCTGTATCAATGCATCCATGGAATGGGGTTCTTCAGGATCATCAAAAACGGCAAAGGGCCGCAGGCACTGGCACCCATAATAGGGTGCGACGGTAAACCGAGCCATTTTATTTTGGGACACTTCTTTGATTTTCCAAATATCCACCTCGGTTGACAAAATATCCAAAAGGTGCCGGACACTCACATCTCCTCTAAAAACAAGATTTTCTTCGGCAAGGGCCTTGTTAATTTTTACCAAAAGTGGCTTGTCTTTTTTCACCGCTTCTTCGGTTTTTTTAAGATTAAGATAACAGGCACTGCAGGGCACAAGTATCTGCCCTGGCCCCTTCATTTTTTCTGCAAGTGCAAGGGTTCTTGCACACAGCACATGGGACAACAGATCGCTGTAGGCCTCTGCAGCACTTGCCCCGCAACAATTCCAATCTTCTATTTCCTGAATGTGAACATCCAGGGTTTCCAATAACAGGCGGGTTGAAATATCATATTCAGCTGCGGTTCCTTCCAGTGAACAGCCCGGATAGTATAAATAGTTCATCTCATTCCTCCAGCTCTGCAACTTTTTTGAATATGGCCTCTAATTTTCCCTTACCCCCGAAATTTCCCTTACCCAGTGATGAAAATTCTGGCCGGATTTTTCCCTTGGCCAGTAGTTTAAGCCCTAAAGAGGCATAACCAAAAGGAATAACCGGATTTTTCATTGAAACAAAATAATGGGTCATAAATTCCATCTCCTTGACCCTTCCGTGTTTTTCCACACTGTCCAAAAAAGCTTTATAGAAAAGGGAAGACCGCTGAAACTGCTTTAATTTCAATCGGGATGCGGCCTGTTTCAAAAGTCCCATGGTATGGGTTAACTCAAGTCCCCTTGGACATCTCAAGGTGCAAAAATAACAAGAGGAGCACATGGTAAAAGATTTGCTTGAGAAAAGGGCTTGGACATGATCTGTCAGCAGCAGCCGCCACATATGCCGGGGCGTAATATCCATAAAATCAAGGTTGGGGCAGGAAGCCGTACAGGTACCGCATTGAATACAGGTTTGTACCATTTCCTTGGCTTGTTTGACCTCTGCCAACAGCCGTTCTTGACTTAGCAATCCCATAAGCTTTCCCCTTTTGTATTTTTTTTCAATCTTTTTTTTTGTAGACATCATGACATCGCCATATCGATTGCATCCAACATCCCTCGCCCGTCAAAGCCCTCTAAAAAAGCAGAATTGCTTGGACAGACAGCCCCACAAACCCCACACCCCTGGCAAGCGGCAGGGTCCACAATTATTTTTCCTTCAAGATAGTCCACAAATCTGGCACCATAGGGACAGGTTTCAACGCACATTTCACACAGGCTGCAGGTTGCGCTCCTGGTGGCAGCAACCGTTTTCCCGGATTTGAGCCGTTCATGGGATAAAATTTGTACGGCACGGATGGCAGAGGCCTCGGCTGAAGCGACCGCCTCCTGAATGGTGCACGGCTTCAAGGACAACCCGCAGCCAAACACCCGGTAGTTCATACTGTCAACCGGACGAAATTTTGAATCGGCCTCCTTAAAAAAATGAAACTGATCCAAAGCGGCCCCATACTGAGCGACAAGGGCTCCTGGAAGATCCGGCAAAATCCCGGTGGCATGGACAACACAATCGGCCTCAATCTCCACCGGCATATCCAGCAAAAGATCACGGGTTTTAACAAAACACCTGCCATCTTTTATCCGGATCACGGGTTTATCAGCAGGATCATATTGGAAAAAAAGCACCCCGAGATTTTTGGCTTGTGTATAGTAGTCTTCAAAAAATCCATAACTCATCATGTCCCGATAAAGAACATAAACCTGGATGTCAGGGTTCTTCTCTTTGAGAAAAATCGCATTTTTCAAAGACCGGACACAACAGACCCTGGAACAATAATTCATCCGTTCATCCCGTGTGCCCGAGCACTGAATCATGACGACACTGGTCAGTCGTTCAGGATCAATGGACTGGTCTTGAAGAGCAATTTCAAATCCTTTCTGGGTCAGTTCTATTTTCTGAGAATCGTTTCCATTCAGCTCAAGCGGAGCCTGACTTCCCCCCGTGGCCAGAATGGTCACCCCGTGCTGAACCGTTTTTGATAAATTTTCCAAGGTTTTTAAAACTGTGGCAAACTCTCCGGGACGTTTAGCCACGCTTTCCACCCGTGTTTGGGTATGAAGGGTAACCAGCTTATGGGCGGCAAGTTGTTTGATTTTATCTGCCAGATAGCCCTGAACGTCTAAATCATCAATGGTTTTGTCCATCCATCGCAAATTTCCGCCAATGGTCTCCTCTTTTTCAACAAGGTCCACGTGAAACCCGCAGTCTGCAATGGACAAAGCAGCCATAATACCGGCAATGCCGCCGCCAATGACCAAGGCATTCTGATTGGCATCAATCCATTCATCGGGCACCGGATTTTTAAACCGGGCCCTGGATATCAAAATTTTTAACTCCCGTTCAATGGCCCCGGTGGCTTCAAGAGTTTGTGAATCTGGATATTGTTTTAGAACCGAAATCATATCCAGAGTCTCCACAAGGCTTGAAGGAAATTTTGAGTCACGTGCCAGTTCCCGTATCCATTTTTTTTCGATGCAGGGCAGGCATGCTCCCAAAACGAGCCGGTTGACCGATTTGGCGGAGATCATCTCAATCAAGGCCTCCCTTCCTTGCGCCATGCAAAGCTTATCGAGTATTTCAATGGATTCATTTTCCGGATTTTTGCCCAAACGAATTTTCAGGGCTTCAAGATCAACTCGTTGAGCGAGCGTATCACCACAACGGCACAACACCGTTAAAACCTTAGGTGTTTGTCTTGCAAAAAGGGTTGGGTCCTGCCCATCATCTGTCACAATCGTCTTTGTTGTCTGCTTTCCTGCCTGGTGCATTATTTTGCAGGTACCAAGCGCTGCTGCCGACGCGCAGATGACCGAATCGCTTATATCCTTGAGGCCTGAAACAGAGCCTCCGGATAATATCCCAGGCCTTGATGTCTCGACCATTGAAAAGGGTGTGGTTTGGATAAATCCCCATGAATTGATGGCAATATCATGTTTCACCCCAAAGGCTATCATCTGCCGGTTGGGTTTCTGGCCTGTTGCCAAAACCACCAGGTCAAACTTCTCTTCATGAATTTTCCCCTGAAGATCTGCGTATCTTGCCACAAGAGGAGTATTTTCCTGCCTGAGGTCTTCTTGTGTGGTGCCTTCTTGTTTGTCAGCTTGGGTGAGAGAATGAATTCTGGCTCTCACAAACCGGACCTGATGCTCATTTTGGGCTTTGCTCCTATAGTCTTCAAAAGATTTCCCAATGGTTCTCATATCCATGTAAAAAAGGGTGACTTCAATGTCCGGACCAAATTTTTCCCTGGCAAGAACGGCCTCTTTTATGGACATCATACAGCAGACCGTTGAACAAAACGGAGTATCTGTTTGGGCATCCCGGGACCCCACGCATTGAATCCAGGCAATTTTTTCCACAGGCTTGCCCGTCACAGGATGCATGAGTTTTCCCTTACCAGGCCCATTACCAGGCCCATTACCAGGCCCATTACCAGAACCTGTACCAAGGCCGGTCCCAGGACCCGTACCACTGATGAGCCGCTCGAACTCCATCCCGGTAATAACTCCCGGCAGGACACCATAACCATACGGATTTTTCCCCAGGTTCGGCTTGAAAAACTCCACCCCCCCGGAAAGAATCAGGGCATCCACCTGTTCGACCCGCCCCTGGGCAATTTCAAATTCATGGTATACTTTAGACACCATGGCAACCAGCATATCCGGATCAAAGGGTTTGGTCAGATAGTCAAGTGCCCCCTGCTTCATGGCATCCACAGCAGAATCCACCGCTGCATAGGCGGTCATCATGATAACACATAACTCCGGGTTGATCTGTTTTGCCTTTGCCAGCAATTCAACACCATCCATGCCCGGCATCTTGATATCGGTGAGCATCATATTAAACGGCTGATCCGCCATCAAATCAAGGGCCCTTTGTCCTGAATCGGCTGTTGTTACGGAGAACCCCTCTTCTTTGAGCCATTCTTTTGTGGATTCTCGAACAATTTTTTCATCATCCACCACCAGGATCTTAAATTTTTCCCTGTCCTGATCGATCAATTTAATGGCCCCGGTGGGACAAATTTTTTCGCAATCGCCACACCGGGTACAGGCTGAATAATCAATGGTATAGGCATTGGAAAAAGACTGGGGGCTTGGCAGATAAACCGCTTTTCTTTTTATCAATCCTTCATTAAAAGGATCATCGGCAAACACCTGACAAACGCGTTCACATTCCCCGCACCCCGTGCACAAGTCCGAATCAATCAAAGAAGGATTTTGCTTGAGGGTTGCGGTAAAATTTCCAGGTTCCCCTTCAATGGAGATCAGTTCCGTTGACAAAAGGATCTCAATATTTTCATGGACCAATCCTTTTCTCAGACAATGCTGGGAAGACAGATCCCTGTCAAACATGGGCAGCATTCTGCAATACCCGCATTTGGATGTGGGAAACTGGTAATCCAGTTGGCATAACAGCCCCCCCACATGGTCAGATTTATCAATAAGAAGAACTTTATATCCGGTTTGTGCCAGGTCCAGTGCAGATCTGATACCGCTTAACCCGGCCCCGGCAACCAATGCCTTACCAATTGCCTTGTTCATTTTACCCCCGGCTGCCATTCAACCTTGGCAGTGTTATACTTTGGCTGTTTATTTATTTGATGATTATTCCCTTGTAATACCAACCGTACCCTCAAATTCATGTTCACAGAACACAGACAAGGGAGGCGGTTGATTTTCATCGGTCCCAGGAAAATATTCAAAGGCGGCCTGGGTCCTTTGTGCCACGCTCTTAAACAATTGAAAAACATCAATGTCGCTGGGACATGCAGTTGAGCACTGGCCGCACCCGACACAGGCATGACTCATATGGGCCATGCGGGTGAGATGGTAAAAGACGGTATCTGTGGGCAGTTTGATAGCCCCTTTTTTTTCTGCCCACTGATGGTATTGAACCGGCTGATGATTAAACACATCGGTATTAAAGACACACTCTTTGCAATAGCAGACCGGACACATATTCCGGCAATTATAACAATTGATGCACCGGTCAAAAAAAGCATTGAGTTTTACGATACTGTCTGTCCTTTCTTCAATATCCTTCACCATTGACTGGTTTGCCTTAAAATTGGCATCTTTTATCTGTAGCATTATCTCATCCCGGGCCTCGGGTTTGACGGCTTTGGGCAACGCCAGACGTTCCAGAAAATTGCTTCCCATATCGCTTCCTGATTCCACCATCATGCCCCTTGAAAGATCTACCCCCTGCAGGAGAATACTGATATCCGCATTCATGGAAAATGGATTCTCACAGGTACGACAGGCAGGGCTGAAATCAAATCCATTGAGGGTGTCACTGGTTTGGGAAAATACCGTTTGAATATAGGCATCTTCATCCAGAGGGGGCGTAGAAGAATTGGGGTTCATATAGGCCGTATAATCAGAGGATGTAAGGGCCTTCGGGCAATCCATACCAATCAGAATTAACTCCTGCCTGGACCCTTGTTTAAGCTTTACCAACTCGATAAAGGCCCGCATTTCACAGGGCCTTAAAACCACCGCTGTTTTCCTTCCCGATACCTTATATGAAAGACGGGATACCATCCTAGCCGAATTGATGGGAAAAGCTGGGCTCAAGGGCAAGGCATGGCTAAGTTGTGCCGGATCTGTCACAAGACTAGGCATAATGGAGGTTGAGTTTTTTAACTGAACCGGCAGAAAAAGGGCATCAATTTCTTGAGTTTCCAAAAGATGTTTAAAAAACAGCTGCAACCCTTTGACCAGACTATTATCTTCACGTTCTATTGTACATATCATGGCAAAGATTTCCTTTATATGGCCACATTCATTCTTGTTTGGGAAGGCCCCATTTCAATTATTTGATCATTCAGCTGAGTCATGACTTGAGCAAATTCAATACCATCGCTGGCCCCGATCCAGGTCAGGCGCAACCGCTCCTGTTCAATTCCAAACCGTGGAAGGATTTCTTTTAACAGCTTGATCCTCCGTCTTGCCTTATAATTACCATTGATATAGTGACAGTCCCCCGGATGACATCCACTGATCAGCACTCCATCTGCGCCTTCCAAGAATGCCTTGATCACATATTGTGGATCGACCATTCCGGTGCACATGACCCGGATCAGACGGATATTGGTGGGATAGGACAACCGGGATGTCCCGGCAAGGTCGGCCGCCGTATAGGTGCACCAGTTACAGACAAAAGCGATGATGACCGGTTCAAATGGTTCCATGTTTATCTCCTTAAAATATGCCGCTGATTTCAGCGAAAACCTGTTTCTTGGTAAAATGACGGCTTTGGGCAGCCCCACTTGGGCAAAAACCC
>Ga0307929_1000462_pt1 | contig 39503 bp, 36 predicted proteins | sample AceLakmetage1330_FD_203160 | JGI IMG/M metagenome (GOLD analysis project Ga0307929, IMG submission 203160) | Saline water microbial communities from Ace Lake, Antarctica - #1330 | ecosystem: Environmental > Aquatic > Non-marine Saline and Alkaline > Saline | place: Antarctica: Ace Lake... | reverse complement strand
CATGCTTTCCCTCCTGAATTAGTTGGTGGTTCTTCTAATTAAGGAAATCGCATGTCCACTTTTTTTGCAAAACTTATTTCAAAAGTACGCTTCAGTCGGATGAACCGAAAAAAAACAGTTCACCTATGAGGCAACAGAGACAAAACAACTTCTCGACAGCGGCCAGCAACTCAGCTCTGTCACCATTGCCTATGAAACAATCGGTACACTTAATGATGCAGGAGATAATGCAATTCTTATCTGCCATGCCTTCTCCGGGGATTCTCATGTAGCTGGTTTCTACACGACTGACCCTGAAGAAGAAAATCCAGGCTGGTGGAATTTCATGGTGGGTTCCGGCAAAGGCATTGATACGGACACATACTTCGTTATCTGCTGCAATATCCTTGGCAGTTGTATGGGATCCACGGGTCCAGCATCCATCAACCCAGCCACTGACGCCCCCTATGGACTCGAATTCCCCATGGTCACTATCGGGGATATGGTCAATGCCCAGAAAGAAGTCCTTGATCACCTTGGAGTCAACCGTCTTCATTCCGTTATCGGTGGTTCCGTTGGTGGAATGCAGGTTTTGGAATGGTGTGTACGATATCCGGCTATGATCAAATCCGCCATCCCAATTGCCACCACCATGCGCCATTCCGCACTTGCCATCGCATTTAATGAAGTTGCAAGACAGGCCATCATGGTGGACCCACAGTGGAACAGGGGAAATTACTATCACCAGCAAAAGCCTGACCTGGGGCTTTCTGTGGCCCGGATGATTGGTCATGTCACCTATCTTTCCGATGAGGCCATGCGAAGAAAGTTTGGCCGCAAACATCAGGACAACAAAGATTTTTCCTTTAATTTTGAAGCAAATTTTCAGGTGGAAAGCTATCTGCGCTATCAGGGCTCAAAATTTGCTGCACGTTTCGATGCTAATTCCGTTCTCTATATAACAAAAGCTGCCGATTACTTTGATCTTTCAGATAGTATTAATACCCGGGAAAGCCTTCAGGATCTTCAGGGAAACCATTTAAAGTTTCTGGTTATCTCATATACCTCCGACTGGCTCTACCCTACATATCAGGCAAAAGAACTGGTCAAGGCATTAAAACGCACTGGTCAGGATGTAAGTTTTTGTGAAATTGAAGCAGATTGTGGCCATGACGCCTTTCTTATACAAGACAACAGACTCACAAAACTTATAGGAGGATTCCTGGATGGCGTTACAGGCTCCTGAGCGACTCCGCTTTGATCTCTCTATCATCGCCTCCTGGATCAAAACAGATGCCAGGGTGCTTGATCTTGGCTGTGGCCATGGCGACCTCCTTGCCTGGTTGCAACTCCATAAACACATTAAAGGAACAGGGATTGAACAGAACAAAGAGAAAGCGGCGGCCTGCATTGGACGTGGTTTAAGCGTGCTTCAGGGCGATTTGAAAGATGAAGTTCAGGATTATCCGGACGGATTCTTTGACGTGGTGATTCTCAGCCAGACGTTGCAACAGGTGTACCAGCCCGATGAATTACTCAAATCTCTTGCCAGAATCGGGAAACAGGTGATTGTCAGTTTCCCAAATTTCAGTCATTTTTCCATTCGGATGCAACTCCTCTTCAAAGGCCAGGCACCAAAAAGCAGGGAGCTTCCGTTTTCATGGTATGACACACCAAATATCCGTGTGATCACCCTTGATGACTTCCGCAAATTCTCAAAAGATGTCGGCTATACCATAGTAAAGGAATGTGCTATTAACACCCATGATATGGACAGAAAAGGAAATATAGTTTCACTCTTTTCAAATCTCCGTGCCACCTACGGAATATTTCTTATTGAAAAAAAATAATTGCCTCCGCAACAGCACTTCCCCATAAACCACGGTAAAACATCAAACACACTCGCATTCTCTATTAACGTTTTCACATCAAGAAGCTCAAGACGATGCCTTCACATCCATCAGCCTGCTAAGATGAAGAAGTCGAGGTAAATAATAATAATTCTTGACTCAAGTTGAAATGGTGAACATCTTGTCCTGAGAAGAACCGATAAGGAACCTGACGATAACGATCCATGGAGTTAGAAATCTATATGAAAACGGTTGAGCAACGACTCGAAGAGCACCTGATTACTGAAAAACCATACTACCTTGCTTCCGGCAAAGAGATAGAGATCGCCCTATCAGCACACAAGAACGGATTGCCATTGCTATTAAAAGGCCCTACCGGATGCGGAAAAACACGATTTATGCAGTTTCTTGCCTGGAAGCTTCAGCGCCCTCTTATCACAGTTTCCTGTCACGATGATCTATCAACCAGTGATCTGGTTGGCCGCTTCCTTATTCGTTCGGGAGAAGCGGTGTGGACAGACGGGCCACTGACTCTGGCAGTTCGTGCCGGGGCAATTTGCTATCTCGATGAAATTGTTGAGGCAAGAAAAGACACAACGGTGGTTATCCATCCTCTCGCCGATGACAGAAGAGAGCTTCCCATTGAAAAACTGGGCGAACTGCTCAGCGCGCCACCCGAATTTATGATCTGTGTATCTTACAACCCCGGATACCAGAGTGTCTTAAAGGACCTAAAACCCTCTACTCGGCAACGTTTTGTTGCCATATCATTCAACTATCCAGCCCCCGAACTGGAAGCTGAAATTGTATGCAGAGAGAGTGGTGTTTCAAAAAAACTCGCTTCTTCACTGGTAAAGCTTGCCGGGATGACAAGAAGTCTCAAGGAGTCGGGACTCGCTGAAGGTGCATCTACCCGCTTACTGATTCAAACAGGACTGCTGGTGGAAGATGGCATCGATATCCACACCGCCTGCCGCACCGCTCTTATTGAACCGCTCAGCGATGATCCGGAACTCCTCGCCGCTCTTGAAGAAATGGTCAGTTCCATCTTTTAATCTCAATGAAACTCGCCCTGCTCACCGAACGCTTTTACGATCTCGTAGCCCCGGATATCCCTAATGAATGGGATGTTGAGGAAGTACTCGATCCCCTCGTTGATGAACCGGATAGTGTCTGCGAAGCTATCCTTGGCCACATTCCCGTTATATGGCCCGTTTCCCATTCACTCTGCTTTGATTTTCTGCGCCTGCTGCCTGAGACACTACAGCATCTTCAACTTGAACAAATCCCGCGCTGGATCGGAATAACTCTTGATCATTACGAAACAGACGGCCTGCGAACTGCCCAACGGTTTATGCAGGACGATATTCAAAACTATCTCTTAAAACTTGCAGGGAGTGGTGGACTTACTCTTTCATCCGTAGAAAAAAAGCTGCTGCCCTATATTCGAGGTGTCGCAGAACGTGATTTAAATATCAGCCCGGCAAGACAAATATACACCGATACTTCATCCATTTATATGCCGGAAGAGCTCAATTTTTTCAGCAATAACAAGGATAACTTCCTTCTCTACAAACTGACCCTCACGTTCCAATGGGGATTTATCAACCGTGGAAGCTTTATTAATCGTCCCCCTGTAAACCTGATTCAGCCGCAAAAAGATGACGACAGCAACTGGCTCAGTTCTTTTATAGAAAGCTTTGATGAGCCATTGCTGGCCCGGGATATTTATCACAGCCTGGAATCCATTCGAGTACGATTTTTCCTGGAACAGGATTTACCGGGACTTATCCGCGCAGCAAAAAAACAGATTTTCCCTTCTCTTTCAGTGAGGAATACTCACCATCCATTGAATCGTCTGCAACACGTTCTTATCGCAGAAGATAATGTGCTGCATAAACAATTAGGGGCCTTTATTGGAGAGTCTAACGCGGAAAACTATCTTCTTGGATACGCATCTGCCTACGATTCAGTAACACTCACGACAGCGCTTTACAAAAAGCTTACAAAAGATCTTACCGACTATATCCCCATTGAACCGTATCCTTTTCAGGGCGTTTTAAAATTACAAGCCGTTGCAACGGCACGAAACATTCGCGAGCAGAAAATGGGAGAGCAGTTTACTGATTTGATGGCAGCTCACCTCCTCTCTCTTTCTAAGGACGAACTCAAAGACATCTTCCAAGAAGACAAACGAGACAGCGCCAACAGAGGACTTGCTGAATCTGATATCACCATGATCATGGACAGTGAATTTGCCCAAACTGCTGATATGGAAAAGGAAGCTCCCCTGCTGGTCACCATCAATAATGAAGAAGTAGAGATGCCCGAAGAACTTGAAAGCTTCAGTAAAAACTTTCTTGATGAATTTGGCCATCTTCCCGTACAATTTCTCTCGGCTGCCGCGGGAAAAGCCGGACAAGAAATGCTTGAACACGCAGTATCCGGCATAAATGAAGCGATGCCAGTCATCACCGACACCCTACTCTATGACGAATGGGATTACCGAAGACAGGGGTATCGAAAAAACTGGTGTTCACTGCACCTCAAAGAACTCAAGCCGATCCGGTCTTCGTTTATTCAAAACACCCTGAAAACCTATCACGGGCTGACAACACGTCTGCGCCATCAATTTGAGATGATGCGCAATCAGGAGCGGTTTGTCAAACGTCAGCGAGAAGGGGATGATATTGACTTTGATGCACTGGTGGAATCCATTTCAGACTCCCGGGCAGGCATCGCCTCCTCGGATCGTCTCTTTATTCGCTTAAAACGTGATAATCGTGATATTGCAGTTCTTTTTCTTGTTGATATGTCCAACTCGACCGCTGGCTGGGTCAATAATGCCCTTAAAGAATCTCTTGTTCTTATGGCCGAAGCCATGGAAGTGCTAGGGGATCGCTATGGAATATATGGATTTTCAGGAATGCGCAGGTCTCGCTGTGAACTTTTTCATGTAAAACACCTGACAGAACCCTATGGCGACGCCGTTAAAGAACGAATCGGCTCAATTGCCCCAAGTGAATATACCAGGATGGGACCACCGATTCGTCATGCCACGGAGCTACTCAAAGATGTTGATGCCAAAGTTCGCATTATCATCACTCTCACCGATGGCAAACCTGAAGACTACGACGACTATAAAGGGGAATATGCCATTGAAGATACACGTCATGCGCTCCTTGAGGCCAAGACTGCAGATATCCACCCCTTCTGCATCACCATCGACCACCAGGCCAGAGACTATATGCAGCATATGTATGGCCCGGCCAATTATATTTTTATTGATAATGTCCGAAAACTCCCGCTGCGGATTCCTGAAATCTACCGGGTTCTCACCAGTTAAATTTTTCATATAGTAACTGGATTCAAGAATCCAGTTGACAACCATTCTCACAATGATACAGTTCTATTCAGGACTTTATTACTAATACCAGGGAGAAGCTAAAACCATGAGTAAGACTACGGAAAATTTACAAACCGCCTTTGCGGGAGAATCGCAGGCCAGAAACATGTACATCTTTTTTGCTAAGATAGCCCGCAAAGAAGGCTATCACTATATTGCCAAAATTTTCGAAGAAACCGCAGCCAATGAAGAGCGCCATGCTAAAGACCACTTCAAACTGTTAAATGGTCTTAGTGATACTGCCGCCAATCTCCAGCAAGCCATCAACGGAGAAGATTATGAAACCACCGATATGTACCCCACCTTTGCAAGAGAAGCGGAGGAAGAAGGTAACCTGGAGGCGGCAATCCTGTTTAAACAAATAGCCAAGGTAGAAGCACATCACAGAGATCGTTACAAGCGCTGTCTGGAAATGCTGAGCAATGGGACAGTCTTTAAACGGGATAAGCCTATCCGCTGGAAATGTGCAAAATGCGGTTTTACCCATAAAGGAACCGAGCCGCCACCAAAATGCCCGGCATGCAAACATCCCCAAGAGTACTATGAACCAGCCGATATGGATATTTAAGCGTTTGTCCATCCCGAGAAAATAAGGTCAATTTCTCAGCCACGGAAATACCACAGGTACCAATTATGTCCATATATGTATGTTCAGTCTGCGACACCAAATACGACGAAGATGAAAAACCCATCCGCTGGAATGATCTGCCGCCGGGGTTCCAATGTCCCGTCTGCGATGCAAGGAAAGCTTTCTGGCGCAGAGTCGGTGCAGAACCGGATATTTTTGAAGATACCCTGGTAGCAACCAAAGACCGTATTATTTCCTTTGAGCCTGATAAGGTAGAAGATGCGCATGAGTCTTATATGGCAGATATTCATGCCATGGCCACCAATGGCAAATCAATTATTGAACCGATGCAGAGCCGTAAGTCTGTTATCTCCTGGGATGACATCCTTATCCAGGGAGCCCAACTTGCAAAAATCCCATTGAATCGGGATGAGCCCGTTGAGACCACAACCATCATTGGCCCTTCTGCTGCCAAACCTCTGGTTATAGCAACTCCCATTTATATCAGCCATATGTCCTACGGAGCCCTTTCAAAGGAGGCGAAGATGGCATTGGCCCGCGGCAGTAAGGCCATAAAGACAGCAATCGGCTCTGGTGAAGGTGGTATTTTGCCGGAATGCAGAGACAATGCATATAAATACATTTTTGAATATATCCCCAACCGCTACAGTGTAACCGATGAGAATCTGCGTCGTGCCGATGCCATAGAAATCAAATTTGGCCAATCCGCCAAGCCCGGTATGGGCGGGCATCTTCCCGGCAACAAAGTTACAAGCGAGATTGCAGCAATTCGCGGATTTGCACAAGGAACGGATATCATTAGCCCAGCCCACTATGAAGATATCCAGGACAGAGATCAGCTCAAAGAAAAGGTTCGCTGGCTGCGTGAAGTTTCTGAAGGTCGCCCCATTGGAATTAAATTTGCGGCAGGACATATTGAAGCAGATCTGGAAGTTGCGCTGTATGCCGAACCGGATTTTATCACCCTCGATGGACGTGCTGGCGGAACCGGTGCTTCCCCAAAATATATTAAAGCCTCCGTTGGTATCCCCACGCCCTTTGCCATATATCGCGCCAGAAAATTCCTGGACGGAAATAATGCATCCCACGTCACTCTGGTCTGTACGGGCGGACTGCGGGTTTCATCTGATTTTGCAAAGGCTCTGGCGTTAGGAGCAGATGCAGTAGCCATCAGTACCAGCGCCATGATGGCCATTGGCTGTCAGCAGTATCGAATCTGCAATACCGGAAAATGTCCCATGGGTATTGCCACCCAGGACCCCGAATTACGAGCCGAACTCGATATCGATAGGGCGGCCAATATGCTTTATAATTTTCTAAAGGTCTCCACGTCTGAGCTGCAGGACTTTGCGCGACTCACTGGCAATAACAATATACATGACATATCCATCAAAGATCTCTATACAACAAACTCGGAAATCTCCAATCACACTCAAATTAAACATGTGTAGAAGAGCATTCCATTAAAAATCTGTAAGAGGCTTCTAGCATGTTTACTCGACTACAACTGAGCAATTCCACTGCCGCCACTATAGAATGGGAAATGACACCGGACCTTGCTTTTTGTACTTTTTCAGCAAAAGGTTTGCGTGATGAACTGACCAATACCGACGAACGAATATGTTATTTTTTTATCGATAACTATGGCGAGTTTCCAAAACTTTACCTTATGGAACGAGGAACACGCTATGTTAATATTCTCGCAGAAATTACTGCCCCGGTGGAGATGCTGAATAACTGCATTATCGATCATGGCAGTGCCCTTTCTTCAAAAGATAACTTCCCCATTGATTCAACATTGAAAGCATGGATTATCAGCGAAGTTATGGAACCTGAAAACAGTCCATTGCTTATTCCGACTATCCAGGAAGATACAGCAAATGAAGACTTTGGGGCTCCCCTTCCATCCGTTGGGGAAAGTGGATTTTCAGGCGAACAAATTAGCCTGCCCACGGAGCAGCGTTCCCTGACAGATAATCAAATTGCAGAGCTTCTAGCCCATTGGAACTTTTATGATAGCACGTTGAACCCGGAGGGAGAGTTCAGCAATGGACTGACAGCTGGTGAAGACAGCCTCACACTTATCGACGAATCCACAAATATCATGTGGCAACGATCCGGATTGGATCTCTGTTCTGTCCGTAAAATGATTCGAGATATCGAAGAATTGAACAAAAAGGGTTTTGGAGGTTACCATGACTGGCGTTTTCCGACCATTGAAGAGGCCATGTCCCTTATGGAATCTGCTAAAAACGCCAAAGGCCTCCATCTACATTACTGCTTTTCCAAAGAACAGCCCTTTATTTTTGTCTCCACAAAACGTAAACCCACCGGTTACTGGTTTGTGGACTACAAACAGGGAAAGGTATACTGGTCATCGGGAACTGTTCCCGGCGGGTTTGCAAGGCTCTGCAGAGATAACAAAACACGGTAATCAAATACGATGACTAAACTGACAAAGCCACTACACCTTATAAGTATACTGTTTGTAACGTTTCTTCTGTTTCCGACTACTGGTATTGCAGTAACATCCGCAGAGATTGACAATGCATTATTGAAAGAAATAACCAACTACCCCGAAGAACTCCTTAGCGGGGAATGGTGTGACATTCAAGGAACGCGTCAGGAACAATGGGCATGCAGCGTTTATCATACTCTTGGAATACAGCCGCTGTGGGTCAATACCAATGGTCCCACCGTTCAGGCAGGACACATCTTATCTTCTCTCAAAAGAGTGTCATCCGATGGCCTAAACTCATCCGATTATGGTGTGGAACAAATAGAATCACTCTGGGAAAGTCGAACAGCGGTAGATCTTGCCAGATTGGATATGAACATTAGCACCGGGCTTCTTGGATATATCCATGATATGCAGGCAGGTCGCCTTGCACCGAAACTAAAATACCCGAAACTTTTTGCCCAGGCCGGAAATGCTGCTTTTGATCCGGTTAAAGCAATATCTGATGCTCGCGACAACAGTGATATGGCAGTATTCCTGTCAAACCTTGTACCCAAACACCGCCACTATCGGGCATTAAAAACCGAATTACACCATTATCGCAATATTGCAAAGAATGGTGGTTGGCCAACTATTCCAGCTGGCGTAACATTGCACCCGGAAGCCATTGACAGTCGAATTCCTGCTCTACGCCAGCTGTTACACAAAACCGGAGATCTGATAGGTGTTTCAGAGCCAAATCTACAAATGTATGACGCTGATCTGGTGATTGCAATCAAACGCTTTCAGGAGCGCCACAATTTAGAAGTGGATGGTATTATCGGAAGGGAAACAGCACGAAACCTCAATATCCCTGTGCAGCAACGAATTCAGCAAATCCTTATAAATATGGAACGCTGGAGGTGGACAAAGCATGATCTGGGTGCACGTTATGTACTTGTGGATATTGCAGGCTTTACTCTTCAGGCTGTTGAAAATGATTCAACTCAGCTGGAAATGCGGGTAATCGTAGGAAAACGCCACCACAAAACTCCAGTTTTTAGTGACAGCATCAAGTATATCGAATTTAACCCATTCTGGAATATTACCACCAGCATTGCCCGCAATGAAATGCTTGGGAAATTAAGGAAAGATTACACCTACCTCACAAGGGAACATATCAAGCTGTTCTCAAACTGGCAGGCCGATGGAAAAGAGTTAGACTCAGAGGCTATAAACTGGGATGAAATTAGTCGAAAACAGATAAGCCGTTTTAAATTACGGCAGGAGCCGGGACCGTGGAATGCTCTTGGAGTCGTCAAGTTTGTATTTCCCAATAAATACAGTATTTATTTACACGACACACCCGTCCACAGCCTGTTTGAAAAAGCAGATCGCGCTTTTAGCCATGGCTGCATACGACTCAGCAAACCGGAACAGCTTGCTGGTTTCCTACTGAAATTCAATGACGCACACTGGAACGCGGAAAAGATTCATCAAATTGTTGAGAAGAAAAAACGTAAAATCATAAGCCTTCGCTCTCCCATCCCTGTCCATCTTGTCTACCAGACAGCCTGGGTTGCCAAGGATGAAACAATTCGCTTCAGCAAGGATCTCTATGGTCGGGATCAAAAACTAACTGATGCTTTATTTGACGTGGAATAAAGGTCTAAGAAGAGAACTACCAGAAACGAACACGACCGGTATCAATATGAACGAAATTTGATTTACCGTAAAATCCAACACCACCACATTGCATACCAAGTGCACACTTCTGAAGTTTTTTGGTTGAAACCCCTGTCATTCGTATATCTATAGCCTTGCCCAGCATATGCATACTCCGCTTGGCTACCTTGGAACTTTTATTTCGAAGCTGTTGGTTTGTTTTGAATGAACGATATCCGGAAATCACTTCAAAAGTCCCGTTCCCTCCAAGTTCTTCTCTAATTGAACAGAGTATATCAAGAAGAGTTGGGTCAATGGGGTACACTTCACCTGTTCGAAAATCTTTGAGGAAATCATTAATCTCCCCAAGTGCCTGCTGATCGTAGAGCCCTGGTCTGCCATATGAAATATCCAGCTTCTTACCGGTGTGAGTATGATAAAATGAGAGTGCGCTGGAATTGGCGGAAGCTCCACTTATTGCAGGCAGTGAAAGAGATGCGACTGTAACCGCTGCCATGGATAGAAACTGACGACGATTTATGGAGAGACTCGATACATTTTCAAACATACTATTCTTTAGTATTTCCAGTAATTTTTCGTTAGTACCCACAAAACAGATTGGGAGAAGGTTTTAAAACGCACTAATTTAATAGTTTATCTAAAATTTTACTGAAAAACAAGCCGCAAGTTAAATTTCTCTAAATAACCTCTAATCCCTCCCCTTTAATTGATCTTTCTAACACCCTGTGGTATCAGTATATGAGAATTCATATTACGAAATAATTTTCAATAGACTAGCAGAGCGGTTAAAAAAATATTTCAGGAGATTAGTACATGAAAAAATCAATGATCTATGTCTGTTTCATCCTCACATCCTTACTCCTTCTTTCCCAATATACATCCGCAGAAAATAGGCCTGGTTGTGGAAAAGCCTGTGATAAAAAAGGTGGTCAGGCAGAGCAGCAGGCACTCGATCCTGAAAAACTAAAAAAATACGACGCGTTCCTGGCAGAAACCGTCGATTTACGCAAAGAACTCGATGAAAAACAGGCATCCTTTCAGTCTTTAATGGCCTCCGAAAACCCGGATCCCTCAAAAATAGCCCTGCTTACCCAGGAATACTATCAATTACGTGATTTTCTGACTGAAAAAGCTGTAGAAGCTGGGATCATGCCCCAAAAACAGGGTTGCAATGGCTGTAATAATAAATCCGGAGTTGCATGTGGTCGTGCAGGAGCTGAAAAAAATAATATCGAAAAGACCAATTAGAATTATATAGAGACAACAAAAGGCAGGGTAGCTTAAGCGACCCTGCCTTTTGACAATATGTTTATATCGGAAAATTTCTTTTTCTTCTTGTAGAAAAATTGTAGCTTACTCAAATCTCTCCCAAGCAATGTCATACCGAGTACTTCTCCCTCCCCCCTCCAATAATCGAAAACACCTTTCTTCAAAAGATCATCCAGATCACGAGAGGTGGTTGCTTTAGTGGTTTTTGCCAATGATCTGTATTTTCCGGCCGCAGGCAGTCCTAGTTTTCTGGCAACGGAGGAGCGTACCCCTGAAGGATCAGAAAAGGGGACCAGAAAAGGGGACAGATCTATTTGTTTTTTGCTTTGTAAGTGCATTTATAATAAAGTGAACCTATGCCAAGAACAGCACGAATAATCCTACCCAATACTCCACACCATATTGTTCAACGTGGACATAATCGTCAAACGGTTTTTCCAAGTCCCGACGACTACAACTACTATCGTAACAATCTCATATTTTCTAAAAATGAGTTTGGCTGTAAGATTTATGCATATTGTTTGATGACCAATCATATACATCTCATAGTAGATCCAGGGGATCATCCAGAGGCAATCTCTCGACTTATGAAGTGTGTTGCCGGGCGTCAGACACGATATGTTAATAAACTTGAGCAACGAAGTGGCAGCTTATGGGAGGGACGATTTAAATCCAGTGTTATTTCGACAACAGAATATTTACCAGCCTGTTGCCGCTATGTGGAGCTAAACCCATTACGGGCAGGTATGGTGACCGGTCTTTCTGACTATAAATGGTCAAGTTACAACTGTAAGGTAAAAGGCACGAACGATCCTGTGGTTGATTTCCCACTATCATATCTGGCACTGGGGACAAGTGTCAGCGACAGGCAAAAAGCATACTCTGAATATGTTCTTGGTACCGTGTCAGATTATGAATTAAAGATGATCCGGGGAGCATTGCAACGAGGTCAGGTGACTGGTGGTGATAGGTTCCGTAAAGAGATATCCGAAAGACTTGGTATCCGATTATCTAATAAAGGGCCTGGTCGGCCAGTGAACCGGGGACAGAATGATTTTTGCTGAAAAGACGCAAAAAAATTCAGTCCCCTAACTTCTGAAGGTTTCGGCACATTTACGATTATGTTCCGACACAACATATTGTTATTATCCATATTTACAGGACACACAGTATTTATTTTTCACATCTTCTTGAAAACCTATAACTCTGTTCGATTGGTTTATGTATAGCAGTCAGAGATACTGACAACGCAACAAACACAATCCAACAGAGGAGAAGAAAATGAAGAAATCAGGAATCGTAATGCTTATGCTCGGTGTTTTTCTTGCTACCACCACCATCAGCCATGCCGGCTGGTTTAAAGATGCAGGCCGTTCCATTGGAAAGAGTACCAGACAGGTATCAGAGAGCAGCAAGCGTAGCTACAACAATGCCAAAAGCTATACTTCTAAAAACAAAAGTAAATGGAAGAAAAGTGCTAGCAAGACCTACAAAGACAGCAAGAAGGCAAGCCGTGACGCTCGTGACGGTTTTAGGGAAGGCTACAAAAGTAAAAGTAGAAGATAAAGGGTTCAGCCAGGTTGTCGATTATGAAAAAACTGTTCAAATGGATAAGCATTTCAGCCGTAATTTTTAGCTCAATCTGGTTTGCTTTTGATTACTGGACAGCGGTCAGGATGGAGAAAGTCTGCCAGGACTGGCCGCTGCTGGATCGCAATCTTACAGAGTTTACTCAGGTGTATCCAGCCACAACCGGTGGCCAGTCAACAAAGGACATACAGGTTCTTTATGAAAAGGTTTCTTTAAGCACTCCACAAGATACCAAGGGTAATAATACACGCGACCTACTAAGAGAGTACTTGCGAACAGAGCTTGCGAAACCTGTCTCTGCGATTAAGCCAATGCCAACTGATATCAAGCGAGCTTTGGTTGATAATCAGGAGATCATTGAAAAAATCACCGTCTTACTTTTGACAGAGCCTACCTTGAGCCTTCCGTTAAAACTGGATATAAGATTTGCAGAGTCGATTCCCGCAAACTCAGCATGGATTCGTCCAATTAATGAGCTGCTTGTTGCAAATGCACTGGCTTCACAATCGACTGGCGAGATGTTTAATGCCTGGAGATATCTCAGGGCTTCTTCTCGTCTCACTGATGCCTTGTTTCATCATCCATGGTTTATCTCGCAGATGTTAGCAATTGTTGAAAGTAAAAATATCCTGCTTGCAATGAGGAAAATGACAGCACCAGCACCTGATTGGGCACTGGACTGGCCCAATCATGATCTTGTAAAATGGACACTTACCGCATATACGGCAGAAGCGTATATCATGCAGAACATTGAGAAGAAAGAAAATTTTTCTGATTTTCTGGTAGCAGATAGAGAAATTAGGAAACTATACGGGTTACCCCCTGTGGAAATAGGGAAAGTGACAAAGATTATCTATTCTTTGATAGGGCGTCAATTGATAAGGCTTCACGTATCAAAACAGGTGACAGATAGTCGCCGTATGATTCAAGTACGGTTCAGTGAAGGATTATGCATTCCCCAACCGTCGGAAATAGATAGTAACAATGAAAATTTGTCGTTCTGGTATCCGGGTAAGGACGTACTGTCAGACCTAATTTCAAGCAATCTCCTTTATAGGTATTGGAACAGCCTCTATCTACTGGTAGTTAATAAGACAGGTACTCAAATCATACTGAGGACGAAGGCAATTAAGGCCCAAAGTGCTAATAACCATTGGCCTCCCGCACCATCTATCCCTGCTGATACCTGCCTTGAACATTTATGGAGTTATCAACATAAGCCGGATAATTCTGTGATATTTTCGTATGACAAGCCTCTTCCGAAGGATGTGCCTCTCTCAATGGTGAAACCCGGGTATCTAAAATATATTGGCAATCGTATCGAGTGAAATTGCTTCGCAGTTAAAAAAACGGGAGACGATATGGGAACAGCAATTACTGACGATATCCATGGAAATTCTGCCGGTTTTGAGATGGTGCTGGAAGATACTCATTCTGAAAAAGTATAGAAAAGAAGGAAAACGAATTGACAGGATTCTCGGAGTATCAACATGAAACATTTCATCCTGACAATGTGTTTGTTCGATTACTCAGGCAACAGGTACAGTGAAAATGAAAATCCCATCTAGTGCATTACGCACCAAAATCCTGCTGCTCATCCTAGCTGTTTCCGTCCTTCTAATTCCCTTCAGGCACAAGATTCGTTCCCTCATTTATCGGAACAATTATACGGTGACAGAACGCCTTGCACAGTATGAAGAACGGGTTAAAGAACGACTTGGCCCCTCTTTTCAACGGGTAAATGCTGATTACCCACCTCCCTGGATGGGGATTGTGGCCATCAAAGATTCAAAAAAACTTGAGCTATGGGTGGAATCAATACACGGTAATCGGGTTCTGCTGCGTGAGTACCCCATTCTTGCAGCCAGTGGAAAGCCAGGTCCTAAACTCAGAGAAGGTGATTATCAGGTCCCGGAAGGCATCTATAAAGTAGAATCTCTTAACCCCAACAGCCTGTATCATTTATCTCTCAGAGTAAATTATCCCAATGATTTTGACCGGCAAAAAGCCAAAGAAGAGGGCCGCGCAAATCTCGGCGGAGATATCATGATTCATGGGAGTAACCTCTCCATTGGCTGCCTGGCTGTAGGAGATGATACCATTGAGGATATCTTTGTCCTAGCAGCTAAGAATTGGCCACGTCATATTCCCATTGTTATCAGCCCGGTTGATTTCAGAAAAGGTGATACTGTTGGTGATGAAAAAAAAGGAATCTTGTGGCGCCAGGAGTTGTATCAGGATATTCAATACATTCTTGAAAAGTACACGCAGAAATAAAATACAGTATCTTCTTTGAAATTTGCTTTTGGCCTATGGAGTGAAAACAATATTCTTTCTGTAAATGGTGGGCGAGGAGGGATTCGAACCCTCGACCTTCGGCTTCGGAGGCCGACACTCTATCCAGCTGAGCTACCCGCCCATTGCGGTTCTAAGATATTCAAAAAAACATCCCCCCCACACGCAGTGATTAGGGAAATGGAAAAACATGAAGAGTCGAGATAATAGCCTATCCTGAAGAACCAATCAACACAATTCCCTCTTATATTTCCTCCAGATAGGCCTCCCATTCCAAAGGAAGCATGCTCTTTTTCTTAGTATTGCAGGACTTACAACAAGGAACAAGGTTATCCTTTGTGCTCATCCCTCCCCGTGAAAGCGGTACCAGGTGGTCCATGGTCAGATTTTTAAAGGCTGATTTCTTTCCGCAAAAATAGCATTTGCCAGAAGAGGTCTTTTGCTGCCACCACCGGGTCTTACGCAAGTCTCTGGCCTTTGCCCTCTGGGTTCGGATATGGGCATCGTCGGGTGCATCAAAATCAAAGAATTCCCTGCTCATGAAACCAGCTCTCCAAGCAAAATTTTTCGTGATGCACCAATAAGGTACAGGGAGCCTGCAATCAGTATCAGGTCATCTTTTTCTGCTTCTCTTTCAGCTTTCTGGATAGCCTCTTCTACACTGTTACAAAGCCCGCAGCGTCCCTGTAGCTGATCCGGAACATTCTCAAGCAATAACTCTGGTTCCGCCGATCGTTCCCCCTCCGGTTTCGTCAAAATAATCGTATCAGCAAAGGAGGCCACCAGCGGTAATGTCTTCTGCAAATCCTTATCTGCCATCGCTCCCCAGATAAGAATCAATTTCTTATACCTGCATTCTGATTTGAGAGTTTGAACAAGACTTTCAACCCCCGCAGGATTATGGGCACCATCAAGAAGGTATGAAACTGTCCCCTCAGCTCCGCTATAGCTCACCTCTTCCCTGGCGAGTCGATCAAGACAAAAATATTCGAGACGACCTGGCCATTGAACCTTTGCCAAGCCGCTTCTGATCACCTGGTCGGAGCAGGAAAAACCCTTCTCTTGTAACAATCCTATCACTGCAAGGGCAAGAGACGCATTTTCAATCTGATAATCACCCTTCATTGAACAGCGCAGCTGATCATAGGAAGTCTCAGCAAAACATCCTTTCCCCTGCCACTGCCAACAGCCATCTGCATCCGTTACGGAATCAAAGGAGTCATTATGTAGAAATAAGGGGACGTTTTTTTCGGCACAAACGGCCCTGACCTCTTCAAGCCCGGCACCCGTTTTCACAGCAGAGACAACGGGAGTACCAGCCTTTATGATACCTGCCTTTTCCCCGGCCACAGCACTTATCGTATTGCCAAGATAAGCCTCATGATCCATGCTCACATTGGTAATCACCGACACAAGAGGAGTAACAATATTGGTGGCATCAAGTCTGCCGCCAAGCCCGGTCTCAAGAACCACCAGATCTAGTTCTTCTTCTGCAAACCAGAGAAAAGCAAGTGCTGTGGTAAACTCAAAGTAGGTTATCTTTTCATCACCAAGCACCTCTCGTATCCGGGTAGCCAACACCGCAAACGTTTCCTCACTGATAAAGGTGTTATTAATCCTGAATCGCTCTCTTACGGAACTGAGATGTGGTGAAGTATACAAACCCACCCGGTACCCGGCCTCGGACAATAGTGTCATCAGCGTCATACTTACAGACCCCTTACCGTTGGTCCCGGCAACGTGGACGATTGGCAGGTTCTGTTCCGGGTTTCCAACTTTGGCCATAAAGGAATGCATTGCATCAAGGCCGAGCTTGATTTTATGAAACTGGAGACTGTCAAGATAGTCCCAGGCTTGCTGATAATTCATATATTTTACACTAGGGAAAGTTTTGCATAATCAAGATGCAGGGTTTTAACGCCATGCCGTTGAAAGGCGATATCAACCGATCGCCCTTTAGGTGTGCCATTAACCATACCTTTGCCAAAGAATGGATGCTGAACCCAGACACCTTTTTTCAAATCCTTCACGGACAGCTTTGTCTTCTTTGCCTTTTTGGTAAAGGTCATCGCACTCGATGATGAGGATTGAGCAGTAAGAAAAGAGGGGCCACTACGCTCAATACCATCACGATCAATTCGCTCAAAAAGACCTGCGCGTAATTCAGATAGAAAGGGCGACATCCCGACTCTGCGAAATTGACGATCGGGAGTCATAAGCTCACGTGGATAGGTGAGATAGAGATACTTTCTGGCTCTGGTTGCTGCCACATAGAGAAGTCGTCGTTCTTCTTCCCATTGCTCACCAAGTCCTGCTGCCGCATGAGGAAAACGCCCATCGGCCAGCCCCATAACAAAAACAGCGTCCCATTCCAATCCTTTTGAAGAATGAATTGTGGATAGAATCATCCGTTCCTTATCTTCCTTTGAAATACCCTTGGCAGTCTCTGGAGGATCAAGTGTGGTATCATCAACAAAGGTCTGCAGATCCTCATATCCTGCAACAATGGATTTTAACTGATCAAGGTCCTTTTGACGTTTGGGATAATCATCACGGTAAATATGTTCAAATAATGGCTTATAGTAGGCCCATGCAAGTTCATACAGGACTCCCGGAGTATTCTCTTTCTCCATATCCTTAAACAACTGGGCAAGAGCGGCAACACCATGTTTCCATGTTTTTCCGCAGGGGTATTCAGATAATGCCTGTCCTGGGTTTTCGGCATTGGCAATAGCGTCTGCAATTTTCCCGGCAGTTTTAGGGCCCACCTTATCAAGATGCAGTAAAATACGATTCCAGGAAAGAGTATCAAAAGGATTAACCTGAAGCCGCAGAAAGGCGATAACATCCTTCATATGAGCAGACTCAGTAAGCTTCATGCCACCTCGTTTCTCAAAATCAACAGCCCTCGAATTAAGCTCCATTTCAAGCTTATAGGAGTGAAAACCGGATCGAAAAAGTACTGCAATATTATTTAGCTCTACTCCCTGTCCCCGTAACTCTGCTATTTTCTTTGAGACAAAAGCAGCCTCTTCCCGTTCATCCCTTCCTGCAAATAATCGAGGCTTATAATCCCCTTTTATCTTTGTAAAAAGGGTTTTGGCATACTTCTCCGTAGCATTATCAATAATATCGTTGGTTAGAGATAGTATGGGCTGAGTGGAACGGTAGTTCTCCTCAAGTTTAATCACCTTGGTATCCTTAAACACCTTGGGAAAACGCATAATATTATAGAAATCAGCCCCGCGAAACGAATAAATAGATTGGGAATCATCACCCACCACCATTACATTTTCATGACCGTATGCCAACAGACGAACAATATCTGCCTGAATAAGATTGGTATCCTGATACTCATCCACCATGATATGAGAGTATCGTGCTGCAATCTCTTTTCTGGCATCGGGAACTTCATCGAGTAGGCGTTTCCAGTTTACCAGTAAATCATCATAATCCATCAGCCCATTATTGAATTTGAACTCCTTATAATGCTTATCCAGATTCAAAATAGCATCCACATGTTCACTCAGGTGCGGATAGCTTTCAAAAATCAGATCATCAATGGGAATGGATTTATTGATTGAACCGGAGAGTATATTGATAAGAACTCTCTTGGTGGGAAACTGTTTATCACGACCAGTAAGGCCAAGAGAACCTTTCAGAAGATTAATGATACCTTCAGCATCGGAACGATCGATAATGGTAAAGGAGGAGCCAAATCCAAGATGATGACCATGCCTGCGAAGCAGCATATTGGCAATACCATGAAAAGTTCCTCCAACAACACGGCGACAGGTTTCATTCAGGAGTTGCCCCGCTCTCCAGAGCATCTCCTGGGATGACTTTCTGGTAAATGTAAGTAGAAGAATTTTTTCAGGAGCAACGCCTTGTTCCAGAAGGTAGGCAACTCTATAGACAAGGGTTCTTGTTTTACCACTTCCCGCACCTGCAATAACAAGTAGTGGTCCCTCGGTGCTTATTACTGCTTCTCGCTGGGAAGAGTTCAATTCATCAAGATTAACCGATGAATTAAGTGAATCAGTTTGACTGTAAGAGATAGTATTTTCCATGACAGCTACTTTACCATAGAGACTTTTCAGCTGCAACGTTGGTTGACAGGAGTGGCAGGCCGTTTATACTATGCTGTAGATTAGGGGCAACTATTTGATAATTTTAATAGAGAAACAAAACCATGGATACAAGTAAAATTGATGCACTCTTCACCCCGGAAACCCTGCAGCAGCTCTTTCCAAAAGACCGCACAAATGATTTTTTTGAAGCCCTGTTTGGTGATGCCGATGAAGGCTCCTATGATATAGAACTTGGATATGGTGGAGTGAACGGCAACAACCTGATTATAGAACTGAAACTTCACGAACGCCCCGGATGTTGCCTTGCCTGCAATCTGACTCAAGGCTTACCACAGGTTTTCAGTCGCCATCCTGTTATTAATGTGGCAGGACTTGTGACCGACGTGGATAAACTCCTTGGAGCGGATACAAGTTGTACGGAATGGTCTCTTGGCTACACAGAACAGCGCCAGAAAGAGATGCATATTATTCCAATCAATATAACTCTTGGCTAATTAGTACAATTAAAGCAAAAAAAAAAGGCCAATCCCTGTTAATAGGATCGGCCTTTTTTATTGTTCTATTTGAAATTAACAGACATTTACTCTGGAACGACCGTCTGACTTAGCTCTATAAAGAATATCATCAACCCGCTGCATCCACTCATCAAGATCCTCTTCTTTTTTCCACTGAGTCATTCCGATAGAGACACCAAGCTTAATTTCAGAATTTGCATGGATTTCGAGATCTGCAACAGCCTGACAAAGACGTTCGGCAAGAATCCGACCACTCTTTTCATCGGTATCATCCATAACCAGAATAAACTCATCTCCACCAAAACGAACGAGTAAATCAGTGGATCGAATGGCATCGCGGAACACATTAGCAACTTTTTTAAGAACAGCATCACCCTGCTGATGGCCAAGATTATCATTAATCTGTTTAAAATGATCAAGATCAAGAGACGCCATGGTCAAAGAACGTTTGTAACGTTTAGCACCAAGCATAATATCGGTAATTCGTTCATCAAAAACACGCCTGTTAGCAAGTCCTGTTAAGGCATCTTTTCTCGCACTTTCAAAAAGCTCTTCATACTCGATCCCACGGCGAAGGGACTCCGCAAGAACCAGCAATGACTCATTAATAAGGCTTATTTCATCATCAGCAAGTTCTCTTTCATCTTTTAAAATAATGAGGATTCCAGCATCTTCAGCGGTCTCAATCAGCCATTTATGAGCATAATGCCCATCTTCACTCACATATGCTTTTGCTTCCCTGTCAGAATTATTGAGAACCTCTTCAGCAAAAGCAATAATGGAACGGCGTTTTGGTCCATGACCTGAACAGAATAAATGTTTCTTTGCACGTACCTGATTTTTATAGCCCACCAGTTCGTGCTCCACTTGAGGCATCAACCAGACTGAATATGATTCTATCATACCGGAAACATCAAGCACGCCAGCCATACGGCCATGCAGTTTGTTCATGAGATCAAGTCGTTCCGTCTGTCGCCTGAAATGATCAAGTTCAACTCTTACCCGATCTATTCCCTCAATTTTTCTATCGATTGAAGGTATGTGCGAAAAAGACTTTGTCATGCTCATTATATGGTTTCCTCTATAAGATTTCTTTCGGTTATTACTTTTATCGGCAAGTAAGAAATATTCCTTAAGTAACTTCCGGTAATTATTTATTAGCAATTGCTATGCCAGAAGAAATCCCGGATACAACGCAGTTGTACATGATATAGATTACACCATATTTTCAGTATATTAGAGAGATTCTCCTATTTTCAAACCTGGCCGTTCATTTTTTTGACACTTGTTTTTTTCTTTTCGTCATCCCAAGCAAACGCGCCGCCAAAATCGTCATATTTTTGACACGACCTGTTTGAATCAACCTTCTCAGTAAGGTATTGATGTATTTTCACTGTCTTTTTTTAAATCTCGATGCTACACTCCTGACTACTCATTCCCTCTCTCAACAGGATTACAACCAAACCATGAAACTTAAAGATATTATCGGTCAGCTTTTTATTCTTGGCTTTAATGGATTATCCATTTCCTCCAGCCACCCCATAGCCGCGGATATCAAAGAACGAAATCTCGGAGGAGTAATACTCTTTGACAAACTTCTCGCAAAAAAAGAGAACAAGAACAATATAGAAAGCCCGGCCCAGGTAAAAAAACTTACCACTTCTCTGCAAAGTCACACCTCCACTCCTCTTCTTATTGCTATTGATCAGGAAGGAGGAATGGTCAAAAGACTAAAACCCCAGGCAGGATTTCCAGAAACAGCGAGTGCCTGGAAAATGGGTTCTCAGGATGATTCAACACTCACAGCCATTCATGCAGGTTGCACTGCCCAGACTCTGAACAACATCGGGATCAATTACAACCTTGCCCCCGTCGTTGATCTCAACATATTCCCGGATAATCCGGTGATAGGAAAAATAGAGCGCAGCTTCTCTGCTGATCCGGAAAGTGTGTATCATCATGCCCAAATTTGGATCAATGAGCACAAAAAACATAAAATACTCTCATGCCTGAAGCATTTCCCAGGACATGGTAGCTCGGAAACCGATTCTCACCTTGGATTTACGGATATCAGTACAAGCTGGCAGGAGACAGAACTTATTCCCTTCAAAAAGCTAATAGCCAAGACAGGTCAAGACCGGGTCGAGTCTGTGATGCTGGGACACCTGTTCCACAGTAAGTTTGATAAAACCTACCCAACCAGCCTTTCTCATGCCGTTGTTCAAAATATGTTACGTGACCAACTCGGTTTTGAGGGAGTAGCAATAACGGACGATCTTCAGATGAGGGCAATAACGGATAAATACGGTATTGAGGAATCTGCCTGCCTGGCCCTTGCCGCCGGCGTTGATATGATTATTGTAGGAAATAATCTGGAATATGATCCTGAATTCCTGCAGCGTGTCATTCCTGCAGTAATACAAGCGGTGGAGGAAGATCGAATTCCAGAAAAGAGAATTCACGAAGCATGGCAGCGTGTTATAGACATGAAACAATTACTGTCCTAACATCCTGTAAACAGTATGTTCATTGGAGCAAAGAATGGAACAAAACAATTTCACCCAGGAAACACACCCTTCTGTTATAGGATATATTCTGTGGGTTTTTGGATTTCTGGGAGCCCATCGCTTTTATTACGGTAGACCCATTTCAGGTACACTCTACTTTTTTACACTCGGCCTCTTTTTTATCGGATGGATTGTAGATTTATTTCTAATACCAGGGATGAGCAGAGAAGCCACCATTAAGTTTCAACAAGGACCGATTGACTACAATATTGCCTGGATACTCCTTACCTTTCTAGGAGTATTTGGCATCCACAGGTTCTATCAGGGAAAGTGGATATCAGGTATCCTTTACCTACTAACCGGCGGTTTCTTTTTAATTGGAATTATATATGATTTCTGGACATTAAACGACCAGATCAATCTGATCAATAACGGTATGACGTAAAACCAGTCCCGGATTAGCGACCATCCAAAATTGATCTCACCATGGATGCAAGCTTCTGCAGGGTGATCGGCTTTGTAAAATAAGTAGAAAATCCTGCGGAGTACAGCTCATCCTCTGTAAGTTTGGACTCATACCCGGAGCAGAGAATAACTGGCATTGTTTCTCTGCATTTTTTTATCTCAACGCAAAGCTCCATACCCGTCATATCGGGCATGGTTAAATCTGTTATAACCAGATCATAGGCATCCGGCTGGCTGGTAAACAGTGCTAAAGCCTTTCTCGGTTTCAAACAGGTAGTAACTATATATCCGAGTGTCTCAAGTATTTTCTTTGTAACCTCAAGAACAGCAATCTGATCATCAACAACGAGAACACGTTCGGTACCGACAAAACGAACCACAGGGTGATCCTCAACAGCAGCATCAGCATCCTCCGTTTCAACACAAGGGAAATAGAGATGAAACACAGTCCCCCCTCCCCCTTCGCTTTGTAACTCAATCAAGCCGCCGCAGTGGGTCACAATCCCATGTACTACAGCAAGGCCCATTCCAGTTCCCTGCTCCTTTTCTTTGGTGGTAAAATAGGGTTCAAATACTCGCTCCTGAAGATCACTGGAAATACCGGGACCACTATCAGCAACCGACAGCTCTACCCAGTCACGCCCCTGATTGTTTCTATTGCTCTTCGCAAGTCGTACCGTTATTACCCCCTGTTCATCTCCAATGGCCTGAGAGCTGTTTGTACAGAGATTGAGTAGTACCTGATGCAACTGAACCGGATCAATGGACACCAAACCGCAATCGGAATCGATATCTTCAAGCACCTCAATAGTTGCAGGCAAGGTCACCCGAAGAAGTTTTATGACCTCTTTAACGATCGGATGCAGGTATTGCGGTGATGCCTTCTGTTCACGGCTTCTTGAGAAGGTAAGAATCTGTTCGACTAAACTCTTAGCCCTTTTGGCAGCGGTAAGAATTTCTCCAATATATTGTTTGGACGTTTCATCGGGATTCTTTTCGCGTTCGGCCATAAGCCGCATAATTTCCGAATACCCGATAATAGGGGTTAAAACATTATTAAAATCGTGGGCAATCCCACCAGCCAGAGTTCCAATAGCCTCCATCTTCTGCGCATGACGCAGTTGCTGCTCTGTCTTTCTCTGTTCAGTACGATCGATCAATGTGGTTATTATCCCGAGAACACGATTATCATCCTCCGCAATTGCAACTTTATTGAATATCACAAAGCGTTCACTTCCATCGGGATGTTGAACCGTAACTTCAAATGTGTCCTTACCACCAGCGTTAAGGATAACACTGTCCACATCTTTATTTTTTTCTCCGGCCTCCCCTCCTATAAGCGTGCACAGATTAACTGTCTGAAGATTTTTCTGTTGGTCTAACTCAAAAAACTTTTTAAAAGCACGATTGGCCCCTAAAAAGTCTCCATCGACATTCTGTACACAAACAGGTACAGAAATAGCGTCGACTATTTTTTGATCAAAACAAAAAACTTCATTGCAGCAGGGGTCTTGCTCAGCCATGGATTTATTTAACCCTATTATGAACTTCCTCTATCTTGGTGTAATTGTCTAAAAACAACTCTACAACATAAGGATCAAAATGGATTCCTTTTTGTTCTATAATAACCTTCTTTGCCTCACTCAGTGGCCACGCCTCCTTATATGGACGTTTCGATGAAAGCGCATCAAAAACGTCACAGAGAGCAGCAATACGCCCTGGAAACGGTATTTCTTCCGCCCGAAGGCCAAGTGGAAAACCTGTGCCATCCCATTTTTCATGATGAGTCAGTGCAATAAGATGGGCCATATTCATAAGTTCATTATCGGCACCAAACAGAAGATCAGCACCAATAAGCGTATGCCGTTTCATTTCATCAAACTCATCGGGAGTAAGTGTCCCCTTTTTATGCAGTATAGCATCACTAATACCGAGTTTACCAATATCATGCATGGCACTGGCATGGAAAAAAAGTGTCAACTCATGTTCCCGCATCCCATGGGCACGCCCTAGAATAACACAATAATGAGCCATTCTGGTAATATGACGACTTGTTTGATGGTCATGATACTCTGCAGCCTGTACCAGCCTGTTGGTTATCTCAATCTGCGTTTCCCGAAGCTCACGGGTCCGCTCAAGTACAATCTCTTCCAGTTCATCACGATGCCGCTGTAATTCGCGCTGAGCCATGCAAAGAGCGATATGAGTCTGCACTCTGGCTTTAACGATAACTGGATTAACAGGTTTTACGATATAGTCAACGGCCCCGAGAAGAAAGCCTCGTGTCTCATCCTTTTCTTCATTCATTGCCGTAACAAAAATAATAGGAATATTGGCAGTATCACGCTGGGACTTCAAGCGCTTACACACTTCATACCCATCCATTCCAGGCATCATAACATCAAGCAAAATAAGATCCGGCTTTTTCTCATTGGCGGCCCTAATTGCGTCAAATCCGCTGGTTGCAACAACAAGACGATAATTTTCGCGAAGTGCCCCAACAAGAATTTTGATGTTAGCAGGAATGTCATCGACAAGAAGGACTGTACTCTTTTTCCTGTTCACTCTATTCCCCTTTTTCCTGAAAACTCTTTTCTATACGGACTATAAAGTCTGCAGCCCGCTCAAAATTATAATTTCGAAGATGATTTTCCATACGTGTTATTTCTTCATCAATTCCCTGCCCTTGGAAACTCGATTTTTTCTCGATCCAGAATTCCTCAGACATGGGGTCAAATTCCTGTATCATACACTTCAACTGCGAAAGTATTATCAGCAAATCCTTACGATCAACATCGGTCAGTTCTTTTCCTGAATCTCCCCCCCTAGCATCTCCACAAAGTGCTTCAAGCTCTGAAACTGCTCGGGCAAGAACGGACAAGCTGTCTCTAATCTGCTGGATATAATCCTCACATTGGACAGAAATGGCTTCAGAATCGATGGGCTCCATTTGCTCGCGCCTACCATGAATACCTTTCAGAAAAAGCTCAAGCTTCAAACTCGCATCCTGAAGACGGTGTGCTGAAAGATTGGCGGCAGTGCCTTTAAGAGTATGAACTTCCTTAATAGCATCCAGCGTATTCGCTTTATTTATTCCAGGTAATCTTTCTATAACATTACTACCAAACTCGAGAAGATCACTTAGCATCCGGATATATGCCTTGACGTTTCCTGCCATCCTGGCAACACCCGACTCTATATGCACTCCAGGTAGTGACTCCGGAATTTCAGACGCTCCATCGGCTAACTGAAAGGCAGCCGCTTTTTCATGGTAAACGGTTTCAACTTGATCAGGTCTGGTCCAACGGGTTAGAACAGAAAAAAGGAGTTCGGGAGTGATAGGCTTGGCAACGTAATCATTCATGCCAATCTGCATACACTTTTCACGATCCCCCTGCATAGCATGAGCCGTGACGGCAATCACCGGCAAATCAGTAAGTACCGGGTTAGCTCTTATTGCTTTCGTTGCCTGGAATCCATCCATCACCGGCATCTGAACATCCATCAGCACCGCATCAAACTCTTCTCCACGATCGCGAAGAATATGAACAGCCTCCTGACCATTATTGGCAATTTCGACTATAATTCCTATACTTTCAAGAAGTTCTCTTGCAACATTTTGATTAATTCTATTATCTTCAGCGAGCAAAATTCTGACTCCTGCCAGGTGTTCAAAACTGACAACCTCACGCCGCACTTCACGGTCATCAAGACTAGAGTGCATTGCCTCGGGATAATTGAAAATATCCATTATAGTATCAAAGAGCAGGGACTGCTTCACAGGTTTTGTAAGAAAATAATTAACCCCTGCTTCCTTTGCAAGCACCACCTCTCTCTCACCACCAAAAGCAGTCATCATAATAATAGGTACATTTTCAGCACCATCCATGGCACGGAAACCTTTTACACACTCTATTCCATCAACCTCAGGCATACGCCAATCCACAAGAATAAGATTATAGCGTGAAATTCTCTTGCCGATGCGCTCCTTCGCAGCATTACAGGAAGAGACGACATCCACCTGAAAATGGAACGATTCCAGCATCTTGGTGGTGATACAACGAGCGGTTTCATTATCATCAATAACCAGCACTCGAATTCCCCTGATGGAAGCTGGTACCACATACTGAATTTCACGCTCAATTGGCTGTCGTGCAAATTCAGCAGTAAAAAAGACCGTGGTGCCTTCATCAGGTTTACTCTTCACCCATATTTCACCGCCATGAAGGTTAACCAGACGGCGGCAAATGGAGAGGCCAAGTCCAGTTCCACCATACTCACGGGTCATCGAGCCATCCGCTTGGGTAAATGGTTCAAAAAGTGATTCATACTGTTCTTCGCCAATCCCCATTCCAGTATCACTTACTGAAAAGAGAATTTTAACACCACCAGTGGTCTCGGAATCCAAAGTGGCATGAACAAAGATAACCCCCTGATCAGTAAACTTAACGGCATTTCCGAGGAGATTGATAAAAACCTGTTCAAGTCGTAACGGATCTCCTCGCAGAGCAACGGGAATACCCGGCTCAATACCGATAACAAGCTCTATATTTCGGTTGGCTGCCTGATCACTGAAGAGATCGGCTAACTTATCAAAAAGTTGATGCAGTTGAAAATCAACACGTTCAAGAATAATCTTCCCAGCTTCTATTTTTGAAAAATCAAGAATATCGTTAATAATTGCCAGAAGAGATTCTGCCGATGAACGTACAGTCAGGAGATACTCCCGAAGTTTAGGGCTTAATTTTTTATTGAGCGAGAGCCCGACCATACCAATGATCGCATTCATCGGCGTTCGTATTTCGTGACTCATATTGGCAAGAAAGCTTGATTTCGCTTCATTTGCTGTCTGCGCTTCCATCATGGCACGTTCAAGCTTCTCCGTTCGTTCACGAACCAGATCATGTAGAGAATCATTTAGTTCCCTGAGCTCAGTATCCCGATATTCTACAGCCTTGCGCATTGATTCAAAGGCCGAGGCCAATTTGCCAAGTTCATCGGTTGCCCCAAGAGACAGACGATGAGAAAAATCACCGCTTTTCATGGCATCGGTTGCATCGACCAGACCATCAAGACGCCTGGTCCATTCACCAATTCCTTTCAAGATTATAAATATTCCAAAAGCAGCCGCGAGATGGGCCGCAACAAGTGACACAAAGGCCTGATGCAGCTGTGCCTTACGAACCGCACCAAGTGACAAAGCAACCAGCACACTGCCAACTTCTTTTACTTCAAGGGATGTGTCAGTGGCATTCGCTGAAGCTGACCAGCCGGAAAAGCTCTTGTCCGTTTGAAAAACAATGGGATGTGATACAATAAGAGAGCCGCTGTTGCTTCCATTTTTGACAAAAAAATCATAGGCCTCATCATCGAGTTTTCTTTGGGCTACGATCTCCTTTTCATTGTTATACACGAGAAGAAACTGCACCTGCTTATTCCAGAGAAAGCCACCGATAAGCCTGTCCAGTTCCTGCTTATCCTGAACAATCATAGGCAACTCTGCCGCCTGAGCCAACCCTTGAACGATAGCCTCTGCAGACTTCTTCTGCTCCGATTCAATAAGACGATTGGTCTGGAAGATATTGATTGCAGTGGCAAGAGACAGACTTACTGCAACAACTGCCATTACAATAAGTGTCGCTTTGGCACGGAGGGTATAGTTTTTTATCGAAAAAGAAGGAACCACTAGTGTCTCGTTAATGATGAAATGACGCTAAATCGCGCCGTGATGTTTGCTTCATTTTTTTTAGATCTGTGACGCATAGTTACGCTACGTGGCTCAAGGCACGACGAAGCAGGTGTGAAAAGAGGACAAGCAAAATACGTTACATTAACACTTACGCAACATTATTTTAGTGAGTCCCAATAATACTGGCCTGGTTCACAACATCAGCAGGCAATGAAATTCCAAGCCTGTTAGCAACCACCATATTCACAGCAATAGTGACTCCGGACGAGACAGGTTTATCATTTAACGTATCATCGTCAAATCCGTTAACGACCAAAGATGCAGCATATTCTCCCTGCAGAACAGGGTCAGCATCCAGACCAAGAAGTGCCCCTGCTTTAACAAAAGAGCCCGAAAAACCGAAAACAGGCACCTGCTGTCTAAGAGAAGAAAGAAGCAGATGATTAACCGTTGCCCGATTATAAATCGCAGAATCTGCCATGGTCCATATCAGCCCGACATCACGGAGAAACAATTCAGCAATGGCATCTGCCATGGACTCACTCTTATCAACATCAATGGCCTCAAGAGTCCAGTTGTTCGGCAAATGCTCCTTTACATCAATTAAAGTCATCATACTTTTGTGTGATGAAGAGCGATAGAGCATGGCAATAGAACGAAGCGTTGGTATTGCCTTTTGAATAATAGTAAACTGCTCCTTCACAGGCATTGTTACCGAGACACCCACCACATTTTCCTGACCATTCTCAAGGCCAATTTTTTCAGGATCGGCAACCATGCAGTACACAAGGGGAGTTGTGTCCGGAAGAACTTTATGAAGATGTGCAGCAGCCCTGCTCCCAATGGCCACCCACATCTTGGTTTTATAAATTTCTGCTAAAAATTCGGGAGTAAGTTCGGAAAGCTTTACCGATAGGTATTCACGAGTGTAGATACCCTGTTTTTCGAGTGATGAATTCAGGGCATCGGCAGCCTGTTGATATGGGGCAGCGTCGGAACTCAACACAAGAACAACACTGTATGATGCCTGGGCATTATTGACAAAAAACAGACTAAAGAAGCAGAACAGGACAAAAAACTTCCCGCCCCTACCACTCAACTGCTGTTTATCAACGTATGTTCCCATTATTATTGGCACTATTTTTAGAATTGTTTTCTATTCCACTTAAACAACAAAAAACTTTTTTACTGTGTTGTATGTTTTCTTTTTCTTAAATACAAGTTCTTTCGATTCAAAAGTCAAATTGCAGGCGACAAAAGAACACTCTTCCTGGAGTGGGGGAGCCGCTAGTCAGATCCAGACCAATAACAGGATCGTACTCCTTTTTCAAAAGGTCCATCACACCAAGCATAATTTCTCCCTTTTTCTCCATAAACCTTCTGGAAAGAGTGAGGTCAAGATGGTTTGAAGATTCTATTGATAAATCAGACACATCCTCATCCACAGCACTCGAGTACGCATATTGCCCATTAAAGACCCAATTCTCATCGATCCTCCAACGAAGATTCATACCAAGCTTATGTTCAGCTGGTAGAAATGCACGAATAGACTGGTTTGTATACTCTGTTTTAAAATCATTAAAAGCATACCAGACACCTACAAGCACTGAACCAACTTCATAATCAAACTCAAGCTCAACACCATACCCTTCAGCATCACCCGTATTATCAATAAAGAAACTATAGGATGGTAAGCCCTCTGCTGTCATTCCATACTCTGGCTGGCCGCCACCAATCAAATCCTTGTACCACATATAATAGAGATCGGTTTTAAAAGTAGCCTGTTCCGAAACAGTCCAATGATATCCACTCTCTAGCGACCATGCCTGTTCAGACTTCATATCAGGATCAACTGCAAACTGAAAATCAAACCCGGCTTTCTGTGGGTCATTATGAAAAAGTGCATTACGGATAAACCCAATTGGCTGGCGATAGGATTTAGCAGCACTAATACGAACAACATGATTCATGAGTGAATCAAGACCATAGAGAGAAGAAACCCGTCCTGACCAGTCCGTCTCTCCCTCAGAAAAATAATCGCCACGGAGCTGAGCTTCAAACAGAAGCTGTTTGGAAAACTGATATCTGTCAGAGGCAAATAGTCCAAACCAGTGCTCGGTAAGGTCTTCTTCGGAAAGAGTAAAAACATCGGGTGTGATCGCTCTTGATGAGATAGAGGAAGTTTTGAAATTACCACCAAATGCAACAGAGTGAGATGCCCAACCTGTCATATTTGCCTGGGCTTCAAAATCATTTTCCAGCACCTGATACTCGGCTGCCCCATAAGAAGGACGATCCATATCCTGATAACGGCCTGCCCAGCGAAAATATCCTTCCATATCAGAGCTGAATACTTTTTCAGCTTTAATAAATCCATTTGCAGTATTAAGCTCGTTGGTTCCCTCGGCTGAAATACCTGCTGTTTCAAAAGGTCCTTTATCAGTTCCCGTCATCCCTGCACCAAAAGTAAGGGCAAGTTCTGATTCAGTTTTATATTTCAGCTCCCCTCTGGCTACTGTACGGCGCTGAAAATCATCCCCTCCCTCCTCCTTGTCCAAATCAAGAATTTCAGCAGAAGACTTCAAGTCCTCATAACCGGCAGACAACAACCAGCTCCATTTTCCGCTAGCATCTGCAAAGCGCATTTGGGAGGAACTATCACCAAACTGACTCACGTTGGAAGTAACAAAAAGCCCGGGAACCGTTTCCGGGTCTTTGGTAATTATATTAATAACCCCGGACAGGGCATTGGCCCCCCATGCAGCGCCACCTGAACCGCGAACAATCTCTATCCGCTCAATATCCTCCATCATTACAGGCAGAGAACTGAACTCAGGTCCGCCAAAGGCAGGACTATCGGCAGGCATTCCATCAACAAGGGTCATCATTCGATCGGAAAACATACCCTCCAAGCCATGAATACCAACACCATATCTATTTCGATCCATCCGAATCACATCAACCCCAGGAGCATAACGCAGAGCTTCCTGAATAGTGCTATGGCCCCCATAATGCAGGTCATCGGCAGTAAGAACGCTCACGGGTACGGAAAGAAGATTTTCAGGTTGTTTTTGTCTGGACGCAGATACAACTAGTGTCATATCTTGAAATAATAGCAGTTCATCGGCCTCACCAAAATCATCACTAACCATGGCAAAAGACGAACCAGAAGACAGAAGAAGACATGAAGAAAGTACTACAGCTGTACGAATTCTTCTCTTTGAAGAAAAAACAGCCTCACGCATAACCATAAAACCTCCGCTTACCAACTAATGACCCACCCTACTAAAGGGTTTCCTTTAACTTTTCACCCTAGAAACATACTGCTATAGTGATTTTTTTGAAAGCGAAAATTTTATTTTTTGATGTGATCCCACCGACATAAGACACATTCCCATTGAACAACAGATCTCATCAACTTGTTTTTAACCTCTGTAAGGGGTCTAAAACCTCCAAAAAGACCTAACTCGTTACGAGTTCTAATTATCCACGAGCAACAAAAAAACAGTGGTTCAACAGGAGGATGTTGATTTTTTCTCCTTTACCTTGACTCTTACGATCCGGCTCGTTAAAATTCACCCTTTCCTGGCTGTAATACTTTCGAACATCAAAAAATAATTTCGTGCAATTCAATGAATATAGACCCTTTCCCAAAACCGTTCTCTTGCAAAGAAAAGCCAAGTATCGACTACCCCTGTTCCTGGCTATACAAAGTCATAGGGCTCGATGAGGAGGCACTGAGACGTGCCATCGAAATAGTAATTGGAGACAAAGATGTACTAATCACTCGCTCCAACACCAGCTCGGGTGGAAAATACTGCAGCCTTAATGTTGAGTTCGTCGTTGAAGATGAGGAAACACGACTCCGCTATTATCAACACCTCAAAAATCACGCAGCTGTTAAAGTTGTAATGTAGGGACACCCCATGGACCAAGATATCAAGGATAAAGACTCCCGGCTGATTCCAATTCTTCGAGAAGGAATAGCGGTAATACAGATGATTTTTTTTAAGGAATACAAGTCAGTTGTTTTGCGCAGGCATCCCGGTCTTGACGCTTCGACACAAACCATGCTGGCAGGTGCCATCACCAATGAAATATTTGGCACTCACAACAAAGAAGAAAAATTCCAACAGTTCCGCAACAAACACCAGGGTATAATCGAGCAGGAATTAATGGCCATAACCAGTGAATTACCGCACATAGCAACTCAGCTTGCAGATGCATTACGCATTCAGACACTTTGTGACAACCAAGAAGGAATTGATTCCGCTTATGTACTGAAACAGGCCGATGGTTTTGGGATTTTGTCACAGGATAGTGAACTCCCCATGCCATCCACTTTTATGGAAACGGTGCGCACACTCGGAGCTCTACATAAACTCATCATTCCTCCCGTCGAAATTGATACGACTGAGGAACATAATTTGCTTCAATAATTTTTCACCCCACACCCCCAGGAGGGAACAATGAGAAAATCAGTAACTGGTTTATCTTTGGTACTTGTTGCAGCCTTAACGCTTTTGATCAGCCCGGCTCAAACCATTGCATCCGAAAACTTTATTTTTGGACTGCTTATGGTTGGCCCTGCAAACGATCACGGCTGGAGCCAGGCCCACTTTGAAGCTGGAAAAGAAATTGAGAAGCATATTCCTGGAAGCAAAATGATCTATATCGATAAGGTCAATCCTGCTGACCGCCCTGGAGTAACCGTTCCATTTCTGGTGGATGATCTTGTTTCCAAGGGTGCGCAACTCATTATTGGTAACTCCGACGATATGACTGATGGCATCCGTGAAGCAGCGATGCTCCACCCCGAAGTGAAGTTCCTCCATATTTCCGGTTCCGACGCCCTCAATCCAAAGTCTCCTGCGAATCTTTCCAACCTTATGGGTAAAATGGAATATGGCCAGATGATGGCAGGTTTTGCCGCAGCAATGAGTACAAAAACCGGAAAAATTGGGTACCTTGGACCATTAATCAACGATGAAACCAAACGTCTCGCAGCCGCCTGCTATCTTGGCGCCCGTTACGCATGGACCACTGTCCTCAAAAAAGATCCTGCAGCGCTCAGCTTTAAAGTTTCCTGGATCGGTTTCTGGTTCAATATTCCAGGTGTAACCTCTGACCCCACCCAGGTTGCGAAAAACTTTTTTGATTCCGGAGCCGATATTGTTATTTCAGGAATCGACACAACCGAAGCCTTAATCGTTGCTGATCAGAAGAAAAAAGAAGGTGCCGATGTCGCGGCTATCCCCTATGATTTTGAAGGAGGGTGTGATACCGCCCCGGATGCATGCCTTGGTGTTCCTTACTTTAACTGGTACCCAGGCTATAGCCACTTTATCAACAGCGCAAAAGACAACAGCTGGAAAAAAGAATGGCTCTGGCTCAGTCCAGAATGGGCTGATATGAACAATGCAATGACATCCACCATCGGCTTCAAAAATGGAAACGCTCTCTCAAGTGATGTAAAAACAGCTCTTGCCAGCTTTGTCAAAGGTCTTGGTGATGGTTCCATATCTCTCTTCAGCGGACCCCTTAACTTTCAGGACAAATCTGTTTTTCTCAAAAAGGGTGAAACTGCAACCGATATGCAGATTTGGAACCTCCCCCAGCTCTTAGAGGGCATGGAAGGCGCCTCTAAGTAATACAGGGCACAACTCCAGGACTCCTTACCCGGAATTTTAAACAGCGATAGTGTTTTTAATTCCGGGTTCAAAACCCCTTACTCTCTCTTCTATTATTCTCCTCCTGCCTATGGATGTCGAGTTTCAACATATTTCAAAAAATTTTGGCTCTGTAAATGCCCTCACAGACGTAAGCCTTACAGCCAACTCCGGAACCATCCATGGGCTTATTGGTGAAAATGGTGCCGGCAAATCGACATTGATGAAAATTCTCACCGGGTACCAGTCCAAATCGGGCGGTACCATTGTGATCAACGGCCGGGAAGCACGACTGAACAGCCCCAAAGAAGCAGCGGTTTTAGGCATTGGCATGCTCTATCAGGAACCGATGGACTTTACTCCGCTTACGGTTCTTGAGAACTTCTCCCTTGGCAATCCGGAACGGAACCGCAAAAAATTACGATTATCCCTGCAGGCGCTGGCTAGTCGTTTCGGGTTTCACCTTGCCCCCGATCGGGCAGTTGAGCTTTTGACAGTCGGAGAAAGACAGCAAATTGAACTTCTACGATTGATCCACTGTAAAACACGACTTTTAATTCTTGATGAACCAACCACAGGAATATCCCCGGCTCAGAAAAAAACGTTATTCCCGGCACTGAAACACCTTGCTGCAGATGGCATAACAATTCTGCTTGTTTCTCATAAGCTTGAAGAAGTGGCCACGCTCTGTAGTGAAGTTACGGTGCTTCGCCATGGAAGTGTTACCCACCACACCAACGCTCCTTTTCATTTTCCGGAACTTCTCAAAGCCATGTTTGGATCCGTTCCAAAGCAGAAAGACAAGGAAGCACAGCGAGAGACAGGGGCGCAGATACTGCAGATGCAAAACGTGGAAGCCAGCAGCGAACGTTTGGGGCTAAAACAGTGTACAGTTAAATGTGCTGAAGGTGAAATCATTGGTCTTGCAGGGCTTGATGGTGCCGGCCAGTCCACATTTCTTCGCCTTGCTGCAGGACTCACAATACCTGATAGAGGAAGCGTGATCCTCTTTGGTAAAGAACTTCCAAAAAACATCAAAGCATGCCTGCAGTCCCAACGCCAGCAAACTTCTTTTATTCCAGCAGACCGGCTTGAAGAAGCACTCTTTGCAGATATCTCCCTTACCGACCATTTCAACCTCAAAGAAAAACAGCATTCTTTTCTCGGTATCCGCAACAACAATAGGGTCCAGACAGAAAAAGCTATCACCACATTTTCCATAAAAGGAGAGCCGGATTATGCCGCAGGAGATCTTTCCGGCGGAAATCAGCAACGCCTGTTACTGGCACTGCTTGACCCGGAATCTCGCCTAGTTCTTCTTGAGAATCCAACCAGAGGTCTTGACATTCGCTCGGGACAATGGGTCTGGGATTATCTGCGAAATAAACTCAGCCCTCAAACAACCATCCTTTTTTCATCCCCTGAGCTAGATGAAATTCTCCACTTCAGCGATCGAATTCTTGTCTTCCATAATGGCCTGATCGTACTCGACCGTGCTGTTACCGATACCAGCCATGCAGCCATTGCTGCAGCCATGACAGGGATGACAGAATAATGAAAAAGCCCCCGACTACACGCCACTTGCCGCAAGCTGCCTTTGATATCCTGTCGGGTACTATCCTTGTCTTTGGCTTTACAGCACTTATCCTGCTGATTGCCGATGCTCCGGTTCTTGCCGCCTTTAAAAATATCTGGATGGGTGCCTTTGTCTCCACCGCAAAAGTCAGCCAGGTACTCTCGGTCTGGGTACCTCTTATTCTCTGTTCATGTGGCCTTCTTTACACCTTTAGAGTCAATCTCTGGAACATCGGAATCGAAGGACAGATCACAATGGGGGCGATTGCTGCAATGGCAGCTCTTCGCATTCCAGGTATTGAGAATCCAACACTTCTTCTCATTTTCTCATTTTTTGCCTCTATTCTTGGCGGTGCAACCTGGGGACTCCTTACAGGACTGCTAAAAACACGGGGAGGAGTCCATGAAATTTTCGGTGGTCTTGGTCTTAACTTTGTTGCCCAGGGATTTATTCTCTGGCTTATATTTGGCCCCTGGAAACGTCCCGGCATTGCCTCTATGAGTGGTACCGAGCTGCTCGATCATGATCTCTGGCTCTCAACGCCCACCGGTTGGCGTGTGGCAACCATGGGTTTACTAGTAGCTGGTTCTGTTGTTATTCTTACCTGGTTATTTCTGGAAAAAAGCAGATTTGGACTAAAACTGAAGGCAATCGGACAAAACCCCAAAGCTACTCTTCTTTATGGTCTGCTACCTGAAAGATACTACCTCAAGGCAATCATGATTACCGGTGCTTGTGCAGGAATTGCCGGATTTCTTCAGGTCACTGCAGTATACCACCGCCTGATTCCTTCTATTTCAAGTGGATATGGATACCTTGCACTGCTGGTTGTGATGCTTGCCGGATACAGAATTCTCCTACTTCCTATTCTTGCCCTCTTCTTTGCAAGCCTGAATGTTGGCTCTATCCAGCTTCCTATTGTCTTACAGCTTGATTCGTCCCTTTCAGGTGTTATTCAGGGATGTTGCGTTTTGAGTGCTTTGCTTATACTGGGAATCAGACAGAAGAGAGAACGATCATGATTTGCGATCTTTCCCTACCGGTACTTATCGCATCCGTACTTGCTGCAAGTGCGCCACTTATCATTATTGCGCTTGGAGAAACACTCAGCGAAAAAAGCGGTGTTATCAATCTCTCGCTTGATGGTGTGGTTCTTTTTTCCGCAATGGCAGCCTTTGTGGTTGCCAAAGAGACAGATTCACTCCTCCTTGGATTTTTTGCAGGTGGATGTGCTGGAATGCTAACAGGGATTATTATCGGATATTTCAGTATCTATCTTCATCTCTCACAGGTAGCGGTTGGCTTTGCACTTTCACTGCTTTGCCGTGATCTTGCCTACTTTCTTGGCAACCCGTACAGCAGAATACAAGGGCCAGCTCTGCTTGCAACGAAGGTTCCATTTTATGACGCCCTTCCCTCTTCCCTGCAGATTATTCTAACCCAACCGCTCACCGTCTGGTTTGCCATTTTCCTGATTTTTGCACTCTACTATTTCTTCACCTTCACTAGAACCGGCCTCTGTTTACGCTCCGTTGGAGAAAACCCGGCAGCATCTTTTGCCCGCGGACTCAATCCTGGAAAAATCCAACTAACAGCTGTTCTTGCAGGAGCTTTTCTGGTTGGTATTGGCGGAGCTGCCTATTCGCTCTCCTTTAAACCCGGATGGGGACATCCACAGGGAGCAGAGGGTATTGGCTGGATTGGTCTTGCACTTGTAATCTTTGGCGGCTGGAACCCATGGCGTGTTGCCATTGGGGCCATGCTTTTTGCCTTTCTTCAGGTGAGCAGTATTGGTCTGCAGGATCTTTTTCCAGGGATTCCGGCACAGGTTTTCCAAACAGCTCCCTTCCCGCTTATGATCTTCACCCTGATTATTCTGCACTACTCAACACGGAAAAATGCCAAACAGGGCAATTCCAAAAACAAATTCCAACAGTTTATCGGAAGAGTGTTTATGTCTCGTGCACCTAAAGCACTTGGTAGAAGTTATAGGCAAGAATAGATCATCATCCAATCCAAACAGGTGCTAGGAAACAAACAATATTCTTTCCTCCGCATTTTTTTGTCAAAGAAATTTGCTCTCCTTGGGGAGCCAATGCCCCCTACCAGAGCCTAGCAAAGAGTACCATACGTTTTCTTCAAACTTTCCTAACTTACCAAAAACAATACCTATTGAAAATATGAATACTTATCACTCTCACAAATATCTAATTAATTACTTCGTTATATTCTTTACATAGGTAAATATACCTAACCAAAAATAAGTATTTACACCAGTTGCTATTCCAGTTATCGTCAATTAAAGTTGCACCACTTAAAAACGGGGTTCTCCTCTTTTTAAAGAAAAAACAACATCCGTATACGGTTGTTATTCAAACATAAACAGCACAAACAGACGCTGAATGACTATTCAGTGTTGGTTTATACTACGTTTTTTGGAAATTATTGATGCAGACGCCTTCTCTTTTAAATATTTTAGAAAGAAAACAAAATTCTTCCGTCCCACCTCTGAGCAATCAAAATGGCTTCACTATCATTGAGCTATTGGTTGTTGCAGTTATTATCGCAATCCTTGCGATGATTACTTTTACCCTTCTCCCTGACAATGTTAGAGAAGCCAGGCGTGCCGAAGGCGAAGCCGGTATTCTCTCACTCAGTGCTGCAATGCAGCGCTATTATCTGGATAACAATGACTATATCGTTGCAACGGGTGATATCGATTCTGCCCATACGCTTGTTGCAAATTATCATGGCAATATCAATTCCAACTATTTTACATATTCCGTTGATTCACCAACAGCAGCAGATTTTTTTATCCTGGCTACATCCAGAGGATTTTCTGATAGTGGTAACAACGGAAAAATAATCAAAATAAAATACACCAGAGGTGGAAGCCCGGCAGAAGACTGGGGTATTGAAGGAAACACCTATTGACTCTCGTCCTACTTATGAAAATAAAGAACTCTTACATCCTGAATAACCATAATGGCGCAGGTATCATTGAAGTACTTGTTGCAGCAATTATTCTGTCACTGTTGATGGTTGGCCTTGCTCAATTATTAACAACCGGTGAAGAAGGAGAGGAAGGATTACGCCAGAAACAGATGGCCGGGCTCAGAATACAACAGGAGTTTGATGAAGTTATCCACATAATAAAAAGTGGATCTTTTGATACCTCATCATGGGGAAGTACATGTCCTGAATCCACTCACTGCAGCACAAAAAACAACTGCTCTGAATGTAGCGAAAAAGGAATCGCGACGCGTATTTCTATGGAATTCAATAGTGATTCCACAACGAATGGTCATGTATACATTCAAGTAGAGCAAAACCCGAATATCAACATACCTGGCCCGGACAATACCACCATAGCAACTCCACAATTTGGCTATATGATTAGATGCTATATAAAAGACAGTTCAGGAATATTTGTCTCAGGCATGGTTACTTTTGTGGCAATGCCAAACTAGAGACAGCAAAAAGTATGAAAACTAAAAGAAATGGTTTCACACTTATTGAACTACTTGTTGGGATGATGCTGTCAGTGATTATTTTTATGGGAATTGTATCCATGGTCACGAGTAAATCAAGCTTTGAAAGTGCTGGCAAACATGTCGGAGCATTGCATAATGCAGGAACCCTGGCTCTGGAAACGATAATCCTTTCAATAAAACAGGCAGATAAAAACATTTCTGCCTCTCCACAATACCTAACGATAAATGGACAAACACTTTCTATCGCTAATGCTGTTACTGACGAGACATTTTCCGGTTCATCCGACTGAAGCGTACTTTTGAAATAAGTTTTGCAAAAAAAGTGGACATGCGATTTCCTTAATTAGAAGAACCACCAACTAATTCAGGAGGGAAAGCATGTCCACTAGTCTACTG
>Ga0307929_1000461_pt1 | contig 39527 bp, 34 predicted proteins | sample AceLakmetage1330_FD_203160 | JGI IMG/M metagenome (GOLD analysis project Ga0307929, IMG submission 203160) | Saline water microbial communities from Ace Lake, Antarctica - #1330 | ecosystem: Environmental > Aquatic > Non-marine Saline and Alkaline > Saline | place: Antarctica: Ace Lake... | reverse complement strand
CGACCTTGGCCTTGAACTTATCTGTAAACGTCCGTCTTTTTTTACTCATTTGCATCCTCCAGTTCTACTGGTTTTTGGATGCAAACTCCACCTTAGCCGGTGGCCCTAAAATCGGGGGTAAGCGCATAGGACGAGGTTGCCACTCCCTGCGGTCATTGCTTTCGTTCCGAAAGCCTCGCTTCGCATCTCTATATTCAGAGAGGTTGTGTTTTTTGCGTAGACAGAAAGACACACGCTCCCGAATACGGGAAGCGTGTCCTACAATAAACACGCACCCGTTTGTGGCATTGGGAGCCTTTTGTTTCGGGGTGAAGGAGAGACTGCGCGGGATTGGTGCGGTCGAATGGGGTACGAATATCCGATCGCGACTTTTCCGTATGCCGTATGGCGATCAGGGGCTGTTTTTGCGGCGCGACACCTTTGAATCGATCGGTGGCTTTCCGGATCAGCCCATACTGGAAGATGTTGCGCTGGTTCGCCGCGCGCGGCGGGTCGGAAAAATCGTAACGGTTCGCGAAACCGTGCTCACCTCTGGCCGCCGCTGGCAAAAACGGGGTGTTTTTTGGACGACCTGCATCAATCAACTCATCCTGCTTGGCGCCGCCCTCGGCGTTTCCTTGCAAAAGCTCCGCCGCCTGTATGGTTGAGACTTAAATGTTGGAAGAATTTTAACCACGAATAGACACAAATTTTCGCGAATGGGGACGGGAGTTTCATGCAGAATAATGGAAGGTCAGAATCATGATGGATATATCGTAATACGATATATGCACAGCTTGGGCCGGAAGAAAAATGGAGAGGGGCTTTAACCGCTAAAAAACGCAAAGAGCGCAAAAGTCCCCTCCTGCGGCGCGTCCCGCCATAGCCTTGGCGACGGTGGAAGGGGTGCCCGAAGGGCTGTGTGTGCATTTCCAAACCTTGGAACCTCCGACGCCAAAGGCTATGGAGGTCAGGAGAAATGGTTCCAATGATTGAAACTCCGCCCTGACCCGCCCCGGACATATTAAAATACAGGATCGACCTCTTCGGCGAATGGGGGCCTTGTTTCAATTCCCAGTTCATTTCGGAGCCGTTGCATGACCTCTTGGTTGGACTGCAGTATAAGCCCAAAGGTCGAGGCGGGTATGAAGTCATTCGCCCCAAGAGCTTCGCTTTTCATCCAGGCACCGCTGCCAGAAACACATTTAGATTCCAATGGGAAAATATTTGAGATTAGTTCGTATTTCATGGACAGGAAGTGGGCGTCGGCAGCACCCCAGTCGAACATGATGACGCGCCGGTTCTTGCCCGTCTCTTCATTTTTGGAATGCTTAATCAGTACCGGCACACTAATGGCTTGATCCGTCCCGGCAGAGCCCATTGACGAAGACTTGACCTGGATATTTATGATTGCGCCTTCACGTCCGTAGCCCGGGATTTTCGCTTTGGCTGCGCTGTATGATGACGTGCCAATGGATCGGGGTCATTGCGAGGGGGAATTGTTTCGTTAGAAATAGAATCAACAATGTGTAGGCAGGGTGCCGGGCAGAGTTTGGGGCGGCGGTAGCGCTCCTTAAGTGAGGTCACGTAATTTTGGAGGGTCTGTTGCCATTGCCCCGTAGTCTGCGCATTGCTGAACGCACATCGCTTGGCAGATGCCGAAGGCGGAAGCCCAATGGAGTCAATCATAGAAGCCAGCAACTCTCCGGATAATATGTTTTCCGTATCGATTACATTGGCGACGCCACCTGCTTGAATAAACCAGCGTATCAGTTGATAGCCGAATGCCGATTTATAGGTTCCTCTTTCCCCTGAGCAACTGGTGATGCATCCAAGAGGCCATCCAGTGGAGTTGATAAGCCACTGGAATGCTAATGATGGAATTGGAACCACTCTGATAATTCTATTGCAGTCGTTGTGCGACGAAGCAATCAGACCTGCATCTTTTGCGCTTCGCACCATAATCCGGAGCATGTCGTCGTACATGTCTCCGGCGGACGTGGCAGTTCTTTTCTTGTAGGTTTAGCCATCAGGAGGGGTGATATATAACAGGTAGTGGTCAGGTGGAAAAGAGTTTCCAATGGTTGGGAAAACGGACAAGGATTTTTTCGAACGTTGCCACTCCCTTTGGTCGCCTCGTGATAGCGGGGCCTCTCTCCCGATGCTCGAGTGGAATCATTCGTGTCTATTCGTGTTCATTCGTGGTTGATTCTTCCAAGCATTGGAACCCATTCGCGGTCATTAGCGATTAATCTCCCTAAAAAACGCCTATCAGGGCTTTGATTCAGGGGAGCAGTTGGGTATCTTTCTTCGCTTATTCAGGTGAAAATTATGAAACAAAAAAACATAGAGATTTATGATACGACGTTGCGCGATGGTGCGCAGGCGGAGGGGGTCTCCTTTTCTGCGGTCGCCAAGGTGCAGGTTGCCAAGCGTTTGGACGAGTTCGGTATTGCCTATATCGAAGGCGGATTTGCCGCATCGAACCCCAAGGACATGGAATTTTTCCGTCTCATCAAACACGAGACGCTGAAGCATTCTAAAATTGCGGCGTTCGGATCCACTCGCCATGCAAATGTTGCGCCCGAGGATGATAAAGGACTCGCAGCCCTGCTGGAGGCCGATACGCCCGTTTGCACGATCTTTGGAAAAAGCTGGTTGTTGCACGTGACGGAAGTCCTGCAGACCACGGCAGAGGAAAATCTAAAAATGATCGCGGACAGTGTCCGGTTTCTGAAGGAGAACGGCAAAGAGGTGATCTATGACGCCGAGCATTTTTACGATGGATATAAAGACAACGCGGCCTATGCGATGTCCGCGCTCAAAGCGGCCGCAGATGCCGGTGCCGATTGTCTCGTGCTTTGCGAAACCAACGGAGGGGTGCTTCCCGAAGAGGTGATGGAGATCACCGCAACGGTGGTAAATGAATTTGATACGCCGGTGGGTGTGCATACGCACAATGACGGTGAGCTCGGCGTGGCGAACGCTCTGGCAGGTGTGAATGCTGGGGCGGTGCATGTGCAGGGCACAATCAATGGCATTGGCGAACGGGTCGGCAATTGCAATCTGGCATCGGTGATCCCTAATTTGATGCTGAAGATGGGAGAGACCTGTCTTCCGAAGCCAGAAAACTTGAAGCAGCTTCGCGCACTTTGTCAGTTTGTCTATGAGCAGGCTAATATTCGTTCCGATGCTCGACAAGCGTTTGTCGGCGATAGCGCATTTGCCCACAAGGCCGGCATGCATGTGGACGGCGTGCGCAAGGTGTCGCACAGTTTCGAGCATATTAATCCGGAGTCGGTCGGCAATAAGCGCCGCATTTTAATCTCCGAACTCTCGGGGGCCAGCAATGTGTTCCTTAAGGCGATTGAAATGGGGTTGGAACTCGACCGCAAATCGCCCGAGGTACGCGAGGTGCTCAAGCAGCTCGAACAGATGGAGAAGGAAGGCTACGAATATGAGTCCGCCGATGCTTCGTTCCAGATGCTGATCAAAAAGGTGCTCAAAGAGCACCGGCCCTTTTTCGAGCTGATCAGTTTTAATGTCATGGTGGATCGTCAGACCGAGGTGGGTGCATGCCGCTCCATTGCGACTGTGAAGGTGCGTGTCGGTGACGAAACTGAATTTACGGTCGGCGAGGGCGATGGCCCGGTGGATGCGCTCAACGTGGCGTTGCGCAATGCGCTGTCCAGATTTTATCCGGTTATTTCCGATGTGGTTCTTCGGGACTACTCGGTGCGTATTCTTGACCCCGAAGAGGCGACTGCGGCCAAGACCCGCGTGCTGATTTCGTCGGGTGACGGTGACGTCACCTGGGGAACGGTGGGTGTGTCGGAAAATATCATTGAGGCTTCGTGGGAGGCACTGGTCGACAGTGTGGAATACAAACTTTTCCTCGAGGAGGAGAAGGCGAAGAAGTGAGGAAGCTCCCTTCGGGCGCGGAATATTGGAACACAGGAATAAGGGAATGTTGAAAAGAATCTGGATTGCCCATGTTTCCAATACTCCATTATTCCAACATTCCAGAGAGGTTTTATGAGCGAATTATCAAAAAACTATGAGCCGAAGGGCGTTGAGGAAAAGTGGTACGCAAAGTGGCTGGAGGACAAAGCGTTCTCTGCTGAGCCGGACGAGACGCGTGACCCCGCAACGATTGTGATTCCGCCGCCGAATGTGACGGGAATTTTGCACATGGGCCACGCGCTCAATAATACGATTCAGGATGTGCTGGTCCGCTGGTGGCGCATGCAGGGCAAAAACGCACTCTGGGTTCCGGGAACCGATCACGCCGGAATCGCCACGCAGAATGTGGTGGAGCGCAAGCTCGCCAAAGAGGGCAAGAGCCGCCACGACCTGAAACGCGACGAATTTATAAAAGAAGTTTGGGACTGGAAAGATGAGTATGGCAGCACGATTGTCAACCAACTCAAAAAGTTGGGTTCCTCCTGCGACTGGGACCGCGAACGCTTCACGATGGATGAAGGCCTTAGCAAGGCGGTGCGGGAAGTTTTTTGTCGCTTGTACGAAAAAGGACTGATTTATCGCGGCAACCGGATCATCAACTGGTGTCCGCGCTGTACGACCGCGCTTTCTGACGAAGAGAGCGAGCATGTGGATACCGAGGGGTCGCTCTATTATATCCGTTATGCGGTAAAGGGCGAAACGCGTAAAATCGTGGTGGCGACCACGCGCCCGGAAACGATGCTTGGCGATGTGGCGGTTGCCGTCAGCCCGCGCGACAAGCGCTATGCAGACCTCGTCGGAAAAATGCTGGTTCTTCCAATCCTTGGAAGAGAGATCCCTGTGATTGCTGACGAGTATGTAGATCCGGAGTTTGGAACCGGTTGCGTGAAAATCACACCGGCTCATGACCCGAACGATTTTGATATGGGGAAACGCCACGAGCTCACGCCGATTAATGTGATGACGGATGAAGGCATTATGAATGCCGAGGCCGGAACGTATGAAGGGCTGGATCGTTTTGAATGCCGCAAGCAACTGATTGAAGATCTTCAGCAGGGCGGTTTGGTCGAGAAAATCGACAAACACCAACATGCCGTGGGTCATTGCTATCGCTGCTCGACGGTCGTGGAGCCGCGCCTCTCACCGCAGTGGTTCGTCAAAATGGAGCCGCTTGCCAAGCCAGCCATTGAGGCGGTGCGCAGCGGGAAGATCAAATTTGTCCCTGAGCGTTGGAACAAGGTCTACCTCGAATGGATGGAAAACATCCGCGACTGGTGTATTTCGCGTCAGATCTGGTGGGGACACCGCATTCCTGTTTTCTACTGCGATACCTGCGGACACGAGTGGGTTTCAAAAGAACAACCGGACCATTGCCCCGTTTGTGGGGTGACCGATATTCGACAGGATGAGGATGTTCTCGACACCTGGTTTTCCTCCTGGCTCTGGCCGTTCAGTGTATTTGGATGGCCCGATGAGACCGAAGATCTTAAACATTTTTATCCGACCAACACGATTGCCACCGCCCCGGAGATTCTCTTTTTCTGGGTGGCACGCATGATTATGGGTGGACTCGAGTTCATGGGCGAAATTCCGTTCGATACGGTTTATTTCCACGGAACGGTTCGCGATGATCAGGGCCGGAAGATGAGCAAGAGTTTGGGGAACTCCATCAACCCGCTCGATATCATCGAAAAGTATAGCGCCGATGCCTTGCGGTTTAGCCTGATGATGCTGACCTCAACCGGACAGGATGTTTACATCAGCGATGAAAAGTTTGAGCTGGGTCGGAATTTCTGCACCAAAATCTGGAATGCCGCGCGCTTTATGCAGATGAATGCGACGACCGATATGGACCTCGATCCCGAGAATATCGATTTCAGCACCATGAGCCTCAGCCCCGACGATCAGCATATTCTCGCGAAGCTGAGCGAAGCCGTTCGGTTGACCGAAGAGAATCTCGAAAAGCATCGCTTCAACGATGCCGCGCTCGCGATGTACGACTTTACGCGCCATCACTTTTGTGACTGGTATGTGGAATATTCCAAGAGCGCATTCCGCGGCGACGACCCGCAGCGCAAGCTCGAGGTTGAGCAGGTAATGAATTATGTATTCTCCTGCACGATCCGTCTACTGCACCCGTTCATTCCATTCATCACCGAGGAACTGTGGCATGGCATGGGCTACAACGCAGCGTGCGAAAGCATTCAGCGTGCACCGTGGCCGAAGGCTCTGTTAGAAGAGGATCTCGCCGAGTGGGGCGTTGAAGACCGTGTGGTGGAATATGTGGATGCCAAACACGATCTCATTCGTGTTGGTCGCACCTTGCGGACAGACTACAACCTGACGCCGAAGCAACAGGCGAAGTTCTGCATTCGTCCGGCACAGGAACGCGCGGCGGAACTGCTCCGCGAAGATCTCGATTCGGTCTCTATGCTTCTCGGTGCTGAATCCATCGAAGTCGACCGCACCTTTACACCCAAGGGCGCGATGCCTAGTGGAATCAGCCAGCTTGGAACCGTGTATATGTCGATCGAGGGCCTCGTGGATATCGACGCCGAAGTCGCCCGGTTGAAAAAGCAGCTTGAAACGGTTGAAAACGGAATTACCGGAATTACCAAAAAGCTTTCGAACGAAAACTTTATCAAGCGGGCTCCGGCCGACATCGTTACCGGTGAAGAGAAAAAGAAAACCGACCTGTTGGAAAAACGCGAAAAATTCCAGAAGCTGATCGAAACGCTTTCTTCTTAAGGTTTCCGCTATGAGTGGACTACAACCCAAAGCACAACGGTTGCCGCAGTGGATGCGGCGGCCGATCTCGACGGATGAGAAATATCCGGATGTGAGCAAGCTGCTTGCCGATCTGAATCTCAATACAGTCTGTGCGAGCGCGAAGTGTCCCAACCGTCACGAGTGTTGGAATAGTGGAACCGCAACGGTGATGATTTTGGGCGATGTCTGCACGCGGGCTTGCCGATTTTGCGCTGTGAAAACCGGAAAAGGGCTTCCGCCGGATCTAGAAGAGCCTGCGCGTGTGGCGGAGGCGGCTGAAAAACTAAATTTAAAGCATGTGGTGATCACCAGTGTAACCCGAGACGATCTTTCGGATGGCGGGGCAAATGCCTTTGCCGAGACGATTCGCGCGGTGCGTGAGCGGACTCCCAATGTGATGATTGAGGTGCTGACTCCTGATTTCGTGGAGCACCTCGATACGGTTTTGGATGCCGGGCCGGATGTGTTTAATCATAATCTAGAAACGGTCCGGCGCCTGCAGGCGGCGATCCGTCCGCAGGCGAGCTACGAGCAGTCGCTCGCGACCCTGCGCAAGGCAGCGGAGCGGGGCGGGGCGCAGATAAAGTCCGGCCTGATGCTGGGGCTGGGCGAAACCGATGAAGAGATTTTCCAAACCTTGGAAGATTTGTATGCGGCGGGTGTTCGTCTGCTGACCTTGGGGCAATATTTGGCACCGACTCGCGAACATCATCCCGTTGAACGCTTTGTTTCTCCTGAAAAATTTGATGAACTGGGTGCTCGAGCTCGGGAAATGGGTTTTCAGGGGGTGGCGGCCGGGCCTTTGGTGCGCTCTTCCTATCGGGCCGATCAGTTGGCTCAGGAATCGAAAGAAGACTAATGGCGATTATTCAACAGCACAAAGAAGTGAAAAAAGTGGCGGTTCTGATTCCCGCTTTTTGCGAAGAGAAAACCGTGGGAGAAGTGGTTTTCGCGGCTCGCGCGTACGTGGACCGTGTGATTGTGGTGGACGATGCTTCTACGGATGCAACCGCCGCGCGTGCAGAGGCGGCGGGGGCGACCGTGATCCGCCAGCCTGTGAATGGCGGGAAGGGCGCAGCCCTGACCGAAGGCTTTAAAACTATTTTGGAACAGGGCTTTGATGCGGTCATCACGATGGATGCCGATGGATTTCATGATCCTGACTATATCGTTAGATTTTTGGACACCTATTACCGAACACATATCCCTGTTTTGATCGGGAGCCGTATGGCGGAGCCGCATCTCGTCTCTCCCGTGCGTCGGTGGAGTATCTGGGCCATGTCGTACTGGCTCTATCGCCTATGGGGTGTTTATGTGCCGGATCCGCCTTCCGGATTCCGTTTCTACCGCTGCGACGTGCTTCCGTTTCTGTTGGAATCTGCCTCCACGCTTCCGGCGGAATTTGAAACGCTCCTGCATGTTGCATCGCGACGGATTCAGGTTGGCCCAGTGCAGATTAAGAAAATGGCACATCGGCACAAGAGCATCATTTCTCCGTTCCGTGACATCGTTCGCTTTCTGAGGGTGCTCTACAAGTTCCACAAAAAAGGAAGCCGGGGAGAGACGAGAATTCGAATTGTTGAAGAGGAACGATGAAATCACACTTTTTAGTTTTATTACTGCTGGGCCTTTTGCTGGCCCCCGTTGCCTCATTTTCCGAAATGACTGCGCCGGAACATCATGAATCGCGCGGCGAAAAAATTGCAAGCTGGCTGGAAGAAAAGGGTCTTTCCCGAACCGCGGCCGTTGCGGCGATTTCCACGTTGCCGATCGTGGAGTTGCGCGGTGCAGTCCCGGTCGGGATTGTCGCTTTTGAGATGCCGTGGTGGAAGGTCTATCTGATTGCCGTCGTCGGCAACATGCTCCCCATTCCGTTCATCCTCCTACTTCTGGGGCCGGTTTCCCGCGTTCTGATGAAATTCAAAATCGGCAAAGCATTCTTCGATTGGCTTTTTGCGCGCACGCGCCGGAAGAGCGCGAGCATCGAAAAGTACGAAGCGCTTGGACTGACTATTTTTGTCGCCATCCCGCTTCCTGTAACCGGGGGTTGGACGGGAGCCATGGCGGCGTTTCTAATGGGGATTCCGTTTTGGAGGGCGATGCTCTACATTCTACTCGGCGTCATGATTGCAGGGGTCATTATGACCGCTCTTTCGTTGCTCGGATGGATGGGTGCAGCCATTGCCGGGTTTGTTTTGATCGGGCTGGTCGCCAGCGCATTGGCCGCTAAATTTAAAAATGGAGAATAATTATGACAGATGCAGAAATGTTGGAAGCCGTTGAGAAAATTATGGACGACGAAATCCGTCCGGCACTCGCCAGCCATGGCGGCGGCGCAAAAATTGTTACAGTGAACGACGCCAAGGTCTATATCGAATTGGAAGGTGGCTGTCGCGGTTGCATGGGCGCGCGCATGACCATGAAAAACGGTATCGAGCGTCTTTTGAAAGAGAAAATTCCGGAGGTTGTCGAAGTGATCGACGCCACCGACCACGACGCCTAAAACTAAAGTTTCCAAGCATTGGAACGTTGCAGGCCCGGGTTATCCAATATTTGGAAGGCCGGGCCTCTTTTCGTCCAGCCCTTGGAAAACAAGCGTCAAAATATACGTTTAAACGTGTATGAATTTTCCAATGCTTGTAAAACTGGGTTGTTTTGTCGCAGGTGTCGGCTTGATATTTCCGGGCGGTGTGGTACAAATTGTCACAGTTCGACCAAGGAAACCCAATGAAATCAAAGTTTTTAGACAAGTTGATCGATCGCCTGGATCGGATGGACTCCGATAGTGTTCAGACGCAGTTTCTGCATCTGGCACGCGAAAAGGGTCTGTTGGAGACGATTTTTCAGGCGATTCAGGAAGGAATCGTGGTGGTCGGCTCCGGCGCGCGCATTCGCTACGCCAATCGGATGGCGGAGGGTCTTTTCGGGTTTAAGCTCGACGATGCGGAGGGCCAGCCGATTGCCCGCTATATCCGGGATATTGACTGGGAAAAGGTTTTGAACCTGGACGAAGACGAGTGGGAGAAGCTGGTTCGCCGTGAAATTGAGGTGACCTATCCGGATCATCGCTTTGTGGAGTTTTATGTGGTGCCGCTGGCGGCGATTGAAGAGCGCGAGCAGGGTGCTGTGGTGATTTTTCGCGACGTAACTCGCGATCGTGAAAGCACGGAGGAGTCGATTGAGTCGGAGCGGATGAAAGCGCTGACGCTGTTGGCGGCGGGCGTGGCGCACGAAATAGGCAACCCGTTGAATGCGGTGACGATCCACCTGCAACTGCTGGAGCGCGAGCTCGAAGAGGTATCGGATGAGTCGACGCGCGAAAATCTGACGGAACTCGTCGAGGTTTCTAAGCGGGAGGTGCATCGCCTCGATCGAATTATTACCCAATTTTTGCGGGCGATCCGTCCGTCGCTTCCCGACCGCAAGCCGGTGGAGATGGAGCGGATTCTCGATGAGACGCTGGAGTTGATGCAACACGATGTTTCAAACCGCCGGATTCTGGTGGAGCGTGAGCAGGTCAAGGGTGTTCCCACGGTTCCTGCCGATGAAACACAGGTGAAGCAGGCCTTTTTTAATATTATTAAAAATGCGCTGCAGGCGATGGGCGACGGTGGCATTCTGAAAATCCGCACCGAGATGAGCTCGCGCTTCGTGAGCATTTGTTTTGAGGATAATGGCCCGGGGATTGCCCCAGATGATCTGGGCGCGATTTATGAGGCGTATCACACAACGAAGGAAGAGGGGTCGGGCCTCGGGCTGATGATTGTACAGCGGATTTTGCGCGACCACGGCGGCGAAATTGAAATTTGCAGTACGCCGGAACGCGGAACGGCGTTTACGCTCCATTTTCCGCGCGACGATGTGAGGGTGTCACTTTTGGAGGCACCTAAGCGTAACGAGTGACGAGTAATGCGTAATTGGGGAACGGGTATATGACATATAATGAGTGGGAAAAATCTGTTCCTGATGTAATCACAGATGATGTTCTTTGGACCGTCACAGCATATCGGTTAGCACTGTTTCTTTCAGATATTATGTGGAGCGATGTGCAGAAGCTTTCGAAGGAGATCTGTGTGCGTTCTCTGTCTGATCAGCTTTATCGTTCGGCAGGGTCTGTTTGCGCCAATATCGAGGAAGGGTATTCGAAGATCAGCGCAAAAGACCGGGCGAGGTTTTATGAATACTCTTTGGGATCGGCACGCGAGACGCGCGGGTGGTTTTATCGGGCCCGTCACGTTCTTGGTGAAAATGTGGTGAATCATCGCATGAATCTACTGACAGAAATTATTCGGCTGCTTCTGACAATGATTCCTGATCAGCGGAGCGATGCGGTTCGTGAAGAATCCGAGCCATACGGCTCAGTGAAGTGGCTGGATGAATTGGTGCCATTTTGTAATGAGTAATACGTGATGCGTAATTGGAGAAAAAACGATGGGTAAGGCGTCTGTGTTACGTATTCCCAATTACGTATTACTCGTTACGAATTACGCCATGTAGTCGAAGGAGTGGATGTTTATGAATAGCAAGAAACCTATTGTACTGGTCGTCGACGATGAGAAGAATTCGCGCGACGGGCTAGCGCGGGCGTTGCGGCGTGCCTATGAGGTGCGGGTCGCGGAGAGCGGTGCGGTGGCGTTGAAGATTTTGAGCGAGGAGTCGGTCGATGTGATGTTGAGCGATTTGCGAATGCCGGTGATGGACGGAATGACGTTGATGCAGCGTGCCTTGGCGGGATCGCCGGATCTGACCTGTATTCTGCTGACGGCCTACGGAAATATGGAAACAGCAGTGGATGCAATGCGCCATGGCGCAACCGACTTTCTTACCAAACCAATCAATCTTGGAGAGCTGGAACTGGTGTTGAAGCGCGTTCTTCGTTCACAACAGGCGGAGGCAGAAAATCGTCAGCTTCGTGAGCAACTGGATTCGAAGTTTGGCATGGAAAATATTATTGGCCATTCGCCGGCCATGCAGGAAATTTTTGACACCGTTCGTCAGGTGGCGGGCTCCCGGGCGACGGTGCTGGTACAGGGCGAGAGCGGAACGGGGAAGGAGCTGGTCGCAAAGGCGATTCACCAGTTGAGCACTCGCAAGCACGGACCCTTTGTTCCGGTGCACTGCGCGGCCCTTTCTTCGACGCTGTTGGAGAGTGAACTGTTTGGTCACGAGAAGGGATCGTTTACCGGTGCCACGGAGCTTCGCAAGGGTCGTTTCGAGCTGGCGGACGGCGGATCCTTGTTTCTCGATGAGGTCGGCGAGGTGGATTCGACCGTGCAGGTGAAGATTCTGCGTGCGCTGGAGGAGCGAGCGTTTGAGCGAGTGGGGGGGCAAGACACGATTGAAGTGGATACGCGGCTGATTGCGGCTACCAATCGGAACCTGAAGCAGATGGTGGCCGAGGGTGCATTCCGTGAGGATTTGTATTATCGATTGCATGTGGTGGTGATTGACTTGCCACCGCTTCGGAATCGATCCGGAGATGTTCCGCTGCTTTTGAACCATTTTCTGGATGTCTTTAATCGGGAAAATGATCTTTCCATTGAGGGCTTTTCGCCGGATGCGCTGGATCTTCTTCAGGCGTATGACTGGCCTGGAAATGTGCGCGAATTACGGAATGTGGTGGAGCAGATGGTGGTTCTTTCACGTGGACAGCGCATGGGTGTGCGGGAGTTGCCTGCGCATATCCGCAGTGCGGGTGGAGAGGCCAAACGAACTTTTGTTGAGGGGGGAACCCTGGAGGCCATGGAGAAGCAGGCAATCGAGTTGGCGCTGAAGGCTGAGGGGGGAAACCGAACTCGTGCGGCAGAGCAACTTGGGATCAGTCGTCGAACGCTGCATCGAAAAATTTTGGAGTATGGTTTTGCGGAAGTTAAATGAATTTGAGATTGAACATCCAAGGGTGTTCAAGGATGCTTTGAGCGCTTCTTACCGAAGCAGGAGAATATAGATATGGCGAAACAACAGCACCAGAAACAGCCCTTCGAATCGACGTTGCAGGATCTTGTTTATAGCGTGGATGCGGGGACGGGCCTCAGAGTCATCCGCACGATGCTTTTCTGTTTTTTCGTGATCGGGGTCGTTGTCATTTTTACGGCGCGGCAGTTTCGAGGATTTGATTCTGAGGCGGCAATGGATAGCGCACAACTCGGTCGAAATCTTGCGCAGTCGGGCCACTATGTTACCCAATGTGTACGCCCCGTGAGTATCGCAACGGTTTCCGCGAATACGTTCGATGGAGATGCCAAGATTGTGGGACATCCAGAATTGTTTCGCCCCCCGCTTTACCCGGCCATTTTGGCAGGGGCCTTTAAGTTTTATCATCTGATTGGAGTGGATCTTTTCCCTTCCAGTGAGGCGTTTCGCGGGATGCGAATTTATCCGGCAGAGCAATGGGTGATCGTTCCTGTGAACCATATTTTCACCGGACTTTCTGGAATTCTCCTTTACCTACTAGGCCGCAGGCTTTTTTCGCATCGAATTGGTGTGCTGGGGGTAACGACCTACTTTCTGACCCAGATGGTCTGGCAGGACAGTCTCAGTGGAACAGGGATTCCGATCCTTTCCTTTTTTGTTCTGGGGGCGACTTATTTCGCGGTTTTGGCAATGATTCACCGCCGGGAACGGCGGCCCTTATGGGACTGGATGCTATTGTTTTCGCTTTCAATTGTTTTTTCAGCCGCCGCATTTCTAACGCACTATGCCGCTCTGGCCGTTATCCCTGGGCTCGCCCTATTTGTTTGGATAATGGGTTCGCGATCGCAGCGAGGAGGGCACCTGGCCTTTTTATATCTTCTGTTTATTGGCCTTCTTGTGTCTCCTTGGCTTATTCGAAATATTCAGGTTTCGGGATCGCCGCTTGGCTTGGCCGCGCATACGGCCTTGGTCGACTCTGCGAAGTATCCTGGCGATGCATTGGCTCGAACACTGCACCCTACGTTCAACATGGCTTCCGATTTCAGATTGGCGAAGACCAAGTGGGCGGCGAATTTCACTGAATTTTATGAGGACGGGTTCACCTCTCTCGGTGGCGGGTTGCTGATTGCTTTTTTTATGGTGACCTACTTTTACCGCTTTGCCCGGGTGCATGTGCATAATCTGCGATGGGGAATTGGGCTTTCCATGGTTTTGTTGTTCTTTGGGGCAGGGTTTTTCGGTTCGGACACGTTCCTTCTTTATCATCTATTCTGGCCGTTTGTGATTCTGTACGGCTTGGGCTTTTTCTCCATTCTTCTCGACCGGCTTGATCTTAATATTGAACTGTATAAGATGGGTCTGACTGGACTGGTTATCGGCCTGACGGCTCTTCCGTTGCTGGTGACCATCTTTATGTCCACTCCGACGTCTCTCCCCTATCCGCCATACTACGCGCCGTTTGTAATGCGTGTGAGTGAGTTGCTTAAACCGCCGGAAGTGATGTGTAGTGACATGCCTTGGGCGACGGCCTGGTATGGAAAACGAACCTCGATTCTCCTTCCGGCGACGCTGGATGACTACTACGAAATTAACGACTACCGCAAATATATCAGCGGGCTGTATATCACCACGCTTACCAAAGACAAACCGTTTGTGAGTCAGTTGCTTGAGGGGCCAGAAAAAACATGGCTCCCCATTGTCATGGGGCGCCTGACGAAGGACTTTCCTCTGCGCCACGGCTTCGCTCTAAACAAGCAGGATCAGCTATTCCTGTCTGATAGCGTCCGGTGGGGCGCTGGAGAGACCACGAAGCCAGCCGAGGGCGGCGGCGCGGAATAGGGACGATCGAACAAGGAATTTCGAAGGAAGGATTTTTCCAAACATTGGACACTTTTCATAGGGGCAATCTTTCCGAGTAACCAACAGCTAATAATTTTTATTAAATCATGCGTATACTTTTCTTTGGTTCAGCGGCGATCGGCTTCCAAACATTGGAAGCGTTGCTGGGTAGTTCGCAAGATGAACTGGTGAGTGTGGTGACCCAGCCTGACCGACCGAGTGGGCGGAAGCAAAAGCTCACGCCTTGTCCGGTCAAAGTTTTTGCACAGGATCGGGAGTTGCCTGTTTTTTCGCCAGAAAAAGTGGGCTCGTCTGAAAGTTTCCAAGCATTGGAAAAACTCAATGCAGACCTCTTCGTGGTGGTGGCATACGGACAATATATCCCGCAATCTGTTTTGGCGTTGCCTCCAGCGGGTTCCATCAATTTGCATCCATCCCTTTTGCCAAAATATCGTGGCGCGGCACCGATTCAATGGTCGGTGGCGAACGGGGACGCTGTAACGGGTGTGAGTATTCTCTATGTGAGTGAGAAAATGGATGCCGGGGATATTCTTTGTCAGTGCGAAGTGCCCATTGGACCCAAAGATACGGCGTTGACGATGGAGCCGATTCTGGCTCAAGCGGGCGCCGACCTGCTGATGGAGGCCGTGGAAAAAATTCGGAATGGAATGGCCCGCGCTACGCCGCAGGACGAGGCCTCTGTCACGGAAGTGAGCAAGCTGTCGAAAGAGGACGGGCGGTTGGATTGGCGTTTGCCAGCCCAAACCTTGAATAACCATATTCGCGGATTCATTGCCTGGCCGGGTTGTTTTTGTGAAACGGAGACGGGGCGCGTGAAGATTTTTCGTGCAGAGGTGGAGTCTGGCCGCGGAGTTCCCGGCGAAGTTCTCGATGTGTCGGGTGCCGGGCCGCTGGTGGCGACGGGCGAGGGGGCATTGCGCCTGATGGAGGTGCAGCCTGCCGGAAAACGCACTATGGACGGGGCGGCGTATCTTCGGGGGTATCCTCTTCAGCCGGGTGATCGGCTGGGCTGATTCGGTTGTTTTTAAGTCGATCTTTTAACCGTTGTTCATCCGGAGAGAGGTCGAGTGCTTTTTCCCAATGTTCTAGCGCAGCGGTCGGGTTGCCGAGTTTTAGATAGGTGTCCCCCAAATGCTCCCAGACGGTGGAGTCTTCACTGAACAATTCACTAGCGATTTTTAATTGAGTCAACGCTTCTTCATAGCGCCCCTGCATGTAGTAGATCCACCCCTGCGTATCAATAAAGGCGGCGTTGTCCGGTTCTGCGGAGAGTGCTTGTCCAATCAATTCCAGCCCGAACTCAAGCTTTTCGCCCCGCTCAGCCCACATGTAGGCGATGTAGTTTTGTGCAGATGCGGCCGTGGCCGCATCCCCCAGTTCGATGGCTTTGAAAAAATTATTTTCCGCGTCTTCGATCTGGCCGGTCCGCTCGTGGAGCGTTGCGTATTGGTAGTAGAAAAATCCGTCTAAGAGATTCGTGTTTCCCTGGTCCTGCGCCAGCAGCTCAACCCGCTGGGCGTTCCCTAGCGCGGCCTCGTATTCCTTTTCCTCGGTCTGGAGCAGGGTCAGGTAGTAGAGAGCCTCGACCGCTTTCGGGCTCAGTTGGTGAAAGGACTCCAGTAGATCGATGGCCGCGCCAACAGAAATAGGGGACTGTCCGGTCAGTAGCGAATGCATATACTGGTTTAAAACAACCGGGTCGTTTGTATAGGTGGATGCCAGCGTGGTGACCGCCTCTTCGAGATGGTCGCTTTTTTGTGCCGCGATCATAAAGTTAAATGCAAAAAATGGATTTTGTGCCCATTCGGTATCCGGTGAATGTGTGCGAACGTGATCAAATGCCGCATAGGCATCATCGTATTTTTCCTCCTGAAGATGGAGATAGCCCAGCACGGTGCGCAGGCGCCCATCATTCGGATAAATCGTCAGTGCCTCGAGGAGGCAGGCTGTGGCTTCGGCGTGGTGCTTTCCATCCAGATAGAGCGAACCCAGTTGGGTATAGTAGAACACAGGAGGGTTCTTTTGTCGGAGCTGATCCTTCAGGTATTCAGTGAGTTTTTCGCGCTGCTCGGGCGGTGTTTTCTCAATTAAAAATTGAAGCCACGCCTCGGGATCTGTTCCGGTTTCTTCGGGGAGATTTTCGGAGAGTTCCAGCGCGTGATCGTAGTCTCCGGTTCGAATGGATAGCTCCATAACCTGCCGAGCCAGATCAATATCTTCGGGGATCATTCTTTGGGCGGTTTCAAGAGCCGCTAGCGCGGGTTCAAGCTGCTTGATGGATAGATGGACATACCCCACTTGTTGCCATCTTTTCGGATCAGATCCGTCCCTCTCGAGCGCTTTTTCTAAAAGCCGAATCCCTTTTAAAATGCGCGGTCGGGCCGCGGGGGAGTTTGAAGCAGCAGAGGACTCTTCAACAATCAGGCCTCCGAGAAGCTGAAGAAGCGCGACGCTGTCATCATGATCCCCCCTGGCCGACTCAAGCGTTTGGATGGCCTCCGGCGACCGATCTTGCGAGAGGAAGAAGCGAGCGAGGCTCAAGTGGGTTTCAGGGTTTTCTGGAAACTCAGAAACGGCTTGTGTAAAAATGGTTTCTGCAGCGACGGGTTGGTCGGTCAGAGCCGTTACCCGGGCGAGAAGCAAAAGTGCATCAACCGTTCGGGGCTGTTTCTTTCGAAGCTGACGTGCCAGACGGAGCGCATCCTCTGGCTGGTTCAGCTTTAGAGCAAGGGCAACGGCGGGAGGATAAAGCGTCGCCGCGCTGGGATCCAAACGGATGGCGGCCTCCAGATGCTCAAGTGCAGCGACCGAATCGTTGGCCGCAGCGGCCAAAAGGCCCAGACTGAAATTAGACAAAGCCTCCGCTTGCGTATCCACGCTTAACGGAGGCTTCGACAAAGGAGTTGTACATCCCACAACGCATAGCAGGGCAAGGAACCCTCCGGTTCCTGAAACCCATGCTTTGCGAGATGGAATCATAGCGCCTTATTTTTTCTTATGGCGATCTGCGCGCCGACGTTTGCGACGTTTGTGATTCGACATTTTTGTTTTACGCCATTTTTTAATGGTACCCATGTGTCTTTTCCTTCTGTGGGTCTATGCGACCACTTTGTTTAAGCCAATTTCAATAATTCCCTCTGCACCCGCTTCTTTAAGCTGGGGGATGATCTCACGAACCACCGACTCAACCACTACGGTTTCAACGGCGTACCATCCCTCGTCGGACAGGCCGCTGACGGTTGGCGCGTTCAGTGCGGGGAGGAGCGCTTTGACCGCTTCCAAATTCACCGCTTCCACGTTCATTTTAAGCAAAACTTTATCTGCGGCATTGAGTGCCGCGGTTAGCAAGAGAGCAATTTTTTCGAGCTTGGAGCGTTTCCATTCGTCGGCCCAGGCTTCTTTACTGGAGAAAAACTGTGTGTAGGACTCCATCAGGGTGTCCACAATGCGCAGGTTGTGCGCTTTGAGCGAGGAGCCGGTTTCGGTGATGTCGACAATCGCATCCACGAACTCAGGCACCTTCACTTCGGTGGCACCCCAAGAAAACTCGACGTCCGCTTTCACGCCGTGCTTTTCGAGCCAGCGTTCGACCAGAGCCACGCCCTCGGTGGCGATTCGTTTGCCTTCCAGATCTTTTACCGACTGAATCTCGGAGTCTTGCGGAACGGCCAGCACCCAGCGAACCGGACGCTTGGTTACCTTAGAATAAACCATGTCGCAGATAATCTGCACATCGGAGTCGTTGGCGGCGATCCAGTCGAGACCGGAAATCCCTGCATCGAGCATGCCTTGTTCGACATAGCGGCTCATTTCCTGCGAGCGAAGCAGGCGGAGCTCGATTTCATCGTCATCAATCGTCGGAAAATAGGAGCGCGAATTGCCCTTAATGTTAAAGCCCGCCTTCGCGAAAAGTGCGTAGGTGGAGTCTTGTAGGCTTCCCTTGGGTAATCCTATAATCAGTTTATTCATGATGCGTTTGATGCCTTCCTGTTCTCAAATTGAAGCGTCGGACTATAGAGAAAAGCCCCTAGAGCGTCTATCGCTATTTCGACCTTTTTTCCAGCAACTTCGTTGCGTCTCAGCGCTTCCGCCTTCGCCAACCTCCGTCGCCAAGGCTAGGGTGGTCAGGCGGCTCCGGCGCGACAGGTCGCATCGAAAGGGCTGTGCTTCTTTTCCAAGGTTTGCCACTTCACTTTGTTCCGGTGTTCCGTTGCTGTCGCAATAGCTCCAGCCTCTCTCCCTCTGGTCGAGTGGAAAACTTATATCTCGCCGGAGGAAATTTTTTGCAGGGCATCGGGGTAGGCGAGGTGCTCCTGCTCATGAATCCGGTTCATGAGCGTCTCTTCGGTGTCGTCGGGTAGGACGGGAACCTTTTTTTGAATAATGACGGCGCCGGTGTCGATTCCGGCATCGACAAAGTGGACGGTGCAACCGGTCTCGGAGACGCCCGCGTCCAGTGCTTGTTTCCCGGCGTCCAAGCCGGGGAAGTGGGGGAGGAGGGAGGGGTGGATGTTAACGATGCGCCCGGCAAAGGCGTTGAGCAGGCCGGGTTTGACGATGCGCATAAAGCCGGCGAGGGCAATAAAGTCACCGCCATGCTCTTTGATGATTTCGATGGCACGTGCTTCGGCTTCGGCATCGAGCTTGGTTTTAAAGGGTGCGCAGTCGATGTGAATGGCCGGGTGACCCAGCTTGCGGGCGCGTTCGAGAATAAATGCGTCTTCAACATCCGATAGGACACAGGCGATGCGCGCGTCGATGGTTCCGGCCTCAATGGCTTCGGCGATGGCTTGATAGTTGGACCCCGATCCGGAACCGAAAATTGCTATATTGAGCATGCTGTTCTCCATTAAATGAACCCTAATAAACTCGAATGCGCGCGAATCTTCCAGTCTCAAAAATATTTTGTTTCAATTCCCGGCTTTTCCCTTTCGCATGCATTCGCGTATATTCGTGGTTTTAAAAGGGAGCCAACTTATGAAGCTGTTGATTAAGCCACACAACGAGACCGCCCGTGAAATGTATGCAACTCACGGACACTTCCATGACGGGGATGCCGGACTCGACCTCTATGTCTTGGAAAACATCACCTTTGAGCCGGGTGAAACCAAACTGATTAAGCTGGGCGTCTCCTGCGAGCCGGACGACGGCCGGGCCTATTACCTGTTTCCTCGTTCCAGTATTTCCAAAACACCGTTGCGTATGTCTAACTCGATCGGGCTCATCGATGGTGGCTACCGCGGGGAAATCATGGCCTCGTGCGACAACATCAAGGATTTTGCCTATACGGCAGAAAAGGGCCAGCGTCTCTTCCAGCTGGTTGCCACAGATAGTTCTCCCATCCACTATGAGCTGGTCGAGGGTCTAACTGAAACCACTCGCGGATCCGGCGGGTTTGGTAGTACCGGCGCGTAATCTTTTCTGGAGTGCGGACGCAAGCAAAGCGCGAGGCCGCTTTTAAAGCTCCGTTTGTCGGAGTAAGGAGTGGCGGGGAGGCATAGTCCGTACATAGATCGGGGCAACAAAAAACCCCGCAAACCTTTGTTTGTGGGGCTATTATCACCATAAAAATGGTGAGCCGGCTGGGGCTCGAACCCAGGACCCTTTGATTAAAAGTCAAATGCTCTACCAACTGAGCTACCGGCCCTCCGAAGAGGATTTTCCAAGGCTTGGAAACTTCATTGTGCAAAGTTCCATTGGTTGGAAAGCGCATAAGGTAGAGGAGGCTGGCGGCCTTGTCAAAAGCCAAACGGGAAAAAGTTGCGAACCTTCCTTTCGTCTCTTCATGGCATCTGTGCGGCTCCGCTATCACGGAGCCACGTTCGATGGTGTCACAAGGATTTTTTAACTTTCTACTTCTCACATCCCGTAATTTACAGCCATTCTTTCTTTGTGCTTGATCTGCTTTACCCTCGTAATTGTATTCGGTGCGGAGCTTCCTCGCCGGAGGCCCTTCCGCACCTCTGCTGGGATTGCCTTTCCGATACCCCAAAAATTGACGCCCCGTTTTGTGTTTGCTGCGGCGATCCGGTGGCCGGAACCATTCAACATGACTACACCTGCTTCGCTTGCTCCCGCGAAACACCCGCTTTTGAGTTTGCACGTTCGGCGGTGCGTTACGAAGGAGCCGTCGGCGAGGCCCTCCGTGATCTGAAATATCATCAGGCCATCTGGCTGGCTCCCGATCTGGCCTCGCTTCTGCTGGCTTGTGTGCAGGCCGAATATCCCGGAGTTGAATTTGACTGGATTGCCGCCGTTCCACTTCATGCAACTCGCTTTCGGGCTCGCGGGTTCAATCAATCGGGTCTGCTGGCGGCCGCGCTCGCCCGCCGGATGGAAATTCCGTATAAAGGAAAAGCGGCTCGGCGGATTCGTTCGACGACGACCCAAACGGGTTTGACAGCCCCACAGCGTGCCGTTAACGTACACGACGCTTTTCGAACGGGGCTTTTTGCTTCCCCGAAAGGGTTACGGATTTTGCTGGTTGACGATGTGATGACCACCGGAGCCACCGTGAACGCCTGCGCCAGAGCTTTGAAAAAGGGTGGGGCAGCAACCGTTCATGTGGTCACGGTGGCAAGAGGATAGGAATAACCATGGAATATTGGAATCGTGGAACATTGGAATAGTGGGAAGGCGGAGAATCTTTTTTCTCGCTCTTGTCGCATCATTCCATCATTCCATCATTCCATCATTCCAGTCATTTAAGGAGTTCCCATGGCTTTACGATTTGGTAAGAAAAAATATTCGAGTGTTCAGGTTCGCAAGCGGGATGTGCCCGACGGGTTGTGGGAAAAATGCCCCGGGTGTGATGAAATTCTTTACGCCAAAGAACTCGAAGAGAATCTTCAGGTTTGCCCCAAATGTGGCCATCACTTCATGCTCGCCCGTCAGACGCGCATCGATATGTTCGCTGACGAAGGAACCTTTGTGGAGTGGGATGCCAACATGCAGTCTGCGGATCCCCTCGGCTTCACCGGAAAAGATTCCTACGTAGCCAAGCTGGAAGCCAATCAGAAAAAAACCGGATTTAAAGATGCCGTCACCAGTGGCGCCGCAGAACTCAATGGGCGTCCAGTGGGTATCAGCGTCATGGACTTCAAATTTCTAGGTGCCAGCATGGGGAGCGTTGTCGGCGAAAAAATCACGCGCCAAATTGAACGCTGTACTGCTGAAAAGCGTGCCTGCATTATCGTCTGCGCCTCCGGTGGCGCCCGCATGTACGAAGGCCTCTTTAGTCTCATGCAGATGGCGAAGACGAGTGCGGCACTCGCTCGTCACGCTGAAGCCGGACTTCCGTATATCCCCGTGTTGACTCATCCGACCATGGCTGGTGTCATGGCCAGCTTCGCGACCCTCGGCGATGTGATCGTTGCAGAACCCGGTGCGCTCATCGGCTTTGCCGGCCCGCGCGTCATCAAAGAAACCACACAACAGGATCTGCCCGATGGCTTCCAGCGTGCCGAGTTCCTCGAAAAACATGGTCTCATCGATATGGTCATTCCGCGCGCCGAACTCAAAGAGCGCCTCGCTCTGGTTCTCGACTACATGATGGATAATTGATCATGTCCGATCTTCAACGTTCGGTGGATGCGCTTTTCGGGCGCACCGCTCTGGGTATCAAGCCGGGATTGGAGGTCGTCACGGCGCTCCTCGAAAAACTTGGCAACCCGCAACACGACCTTAAAGTCATTCATGTGGCCGGAACCAACGGCAAGGGCTCCGTCTGCGCCATGATCGAATCGGTGCTGCGCGCCTCCGGCCTCAAAACCGGACTCTACACCTCGCCGCACCTTTTCCGCTTCAACGAACGCTTCCGCGTCAACGGACAGGAAATCTCTAACGCCGATCTGGCACAGCTCATTGCCGATGTTGAAACCGTTGCGCAAACCCTCGAAACCCGGCCCGCAACTTTTTTCGAAATCTCGACGGCGATGGCGTTTGAGCACTTCAAGCGGTCGGGTGTCGACTATGCGGTCATCGAAACCGGGATGGGTGGACGATGGGATGCCACCAACGTCGTGCATCCCATCATCTCGGTCATCACCCGCATCGCGCTCGACCACGCCGACTATCTCGGCGAGGACCTCGAAAAGATTGCCTGGGAAAAAGCCGGCATCATCAAAGAAGGCGTGCCGGTGGTTTGCGGGCCGATGCCCGTTGAGGCCGAGGCGGTCGTTTATAAAGAAGCCGCCGAGAAAAAAGTCCCCATCCTTGGAAGCGACGAAGCCGTATTTTTCCAACCCTTGGAAAGTCGCCGCACGGACCAACTCATCGATATTGAATCCACCGGCAATCAATATCGCAATGTGCTCCTTCCGCTGGGCGGAAGCTTCCAGCTCGAAAACTGCGGCATCGCCGTCGCTACGCTCGAAGACCTTTCCGACCTCGAAGGTCTGCGTCTTCAGATGAAAAAAGGACTCGAAACCGTCAAATGGACGGGCCGCTTTCAGACGCTATCGATGAAGCCGCCGACCCTCTTCGATGGGGCGCACAACCCCAACGCCGCCCATACGCTTTTCCAAACCTTGGAAGAAATTTTTCCGAAGTTTGGAAACGGGTTCGTTTTCGGCTTCATGAAAGACAAAGACATCGCGGGGATTTTGAAAGCCCTCGCGCCAGCGGTTGAAAAGGCCTGGGCCATCACACTTCCCGGCGAACGAGCCATGATAGCGGAAGAGATTGCGGCGATCGGAAAATCTGTTGGAATCGATATCGAAGCGTCTGAAAACTTCCACCCTGCGCGCGATTGGGTTGCCGAGGGTAAAAAGCGGCTTCTCTGTTTCACCGGTTCGCTGTATCTTGCTGAAGAGCTCAAGAAACAGGGACTTTGGAATGGCTGAAAAACTTCACATTGCGGTGGCTTGCGGCGGAACCGGCGGACACATTTTTCCCGGCCTCGCCACCGCCCGCGCTCTGCGCGACCGTGGCCACCACGTCACACTGTGGCTCTCCGGAAAAAGCGTCGAAAACACTGCGCTTCAGGGGTGGAAAGGTCCCGTTATTACCATTCCTGCCGAGGGATTCCAGTTTGGTCCGTTGCGATCCGTCGTAACCGCCCTTCGCATCGGACTGGCCGTCATTCGTTGTTGGATCGGCATGTTCCGGCATCGGCCCGACGCCGTGCTCGCAATGGGGAGCTATTCTTCCATCGGCCCGTGCCTCGCCGCACGGCTGCGTGGCATCCCTGTTATCCTTCACGAAGCGAATGCTGTGCCGGGCAGGGCGGTTCGCCTGCTAGCTGGGAAAGCCGCTTCCATTGCCATCTGTTTTGAAGAAACCCGCTATCACCTCAAAGGGTTGAGTTTGGTCACAACCGGAATGCCGCTGAGAGAGGAATTGCGAATATCGAACGATGAATCTCGAATTCCGAAGGAAGGGTTTTCTTTTTTAGTCATGGGCGGATCGGCGGGGGCGCACGCCGTAAATGAAATGGTTTTAGAGGCAATGTGCCTGCTTCACTCTCAAATTTCTAATTTCCAGTTTCAAGTCTCCCATCTGACCGGTTCCGCCGACGAATCGAACATTCGACGGCGCTACGAAAACGCTGGTGTTAAAGCGGATGTTCACGCGTTCGTTCAGGAGATGGCGCCGCTGTATGAGACGGCCGATTTGGCAATCTGCCGGTCCGGCGCTTCGACCTGCGCCGAGCTGGGTGTCTTTGGTGTTCCGGCATTGCTGATTCCTTATCCCCATGCCGCCAGCGATCATCAGACCGCGAACGCTCATGCCCTCGAAAAACTCGGCGCGGCCGATCTGATTCAGGAGGCCAACTGCACCGTCGAGTGGCTGACCGATTATATTCGCGCCCAAATGGACGATCCGGCCCGGCTCGAAAAAATGCGCGCTCATGCGCGACGGGAAGACTCGTTGAATGCGGCGGAAAACCTGGCGGAAGTGGTCGAGAAATGTGTAAGGACATAAGAGAAGGGCAGACAGGAATGTCTGCTCAAAACGGAGATTCTGGCGTGGAGCAGACATTCCTGTCTGCTCATCCTTTCCGGCCCGTTGACCCAGAGGCTGTTCATCGGGCACGCAGACGGCTGCCTCATTGGCATCAGCCCAACCGAATTTACTTCATAACATTTCGTCTCGCTGATTCAGTTGCACAGGAGAAACTGACTCAATGGAAAGAAGAGGCGGCTCTCTTGAGTGTTGAGACAGAACGAAATCGCCTTTGCTTAAAACGCCAACAGGCCTGGCTGGATAAAGGGATGGGTTCTTGTCTTTTCAAAACCCCGTATATTTCTGCAATGGTTGAGCAGGCGCTTCTGCATTTCGACAGGGAACGATACCTTTTAGGGGATTACGTCATTATGCCTAATCACGTACATCTGATTGTGCAGCCTCTGGAGAGCTATTCCCTTTCCGAGATTATTAAATCGTGGAAAGGGTATTCTTCCCGAGAGATTAATCTGGGTTGCGGCACAAGCGGTTCGTTATGGATGGATGAATATTTTGATCACATGATTCGGAACGAATCGTATTTTGAAAAGTTTCAGGACTACATTCGTGAAAACCCGATAAAGGCTGAGCTAGGTGAGGTTGCATTTCGGTTGGGATGCGGGGCGTTACAGATGGATGGGCAGACAGGAATGTCTGCCCCACACGGGGACGGTGCGGAAATTGGGCAGACAGGAATGTCTGCCCCACAACCTGGAGAATCGGACGTGGAGCAGACATTCCTGTCTGCTCAGATCAAGGAGGTCGGGTTGCTTCTTTCTGCATCCCGTCGGATTCACATGCTGGGTGTTGGCGGCATCGGCATGGCGGGTTTGGCCTTTCTTCTTAAACAGCGCGGTCACATTGTTTCAGGCTCCGACGCGCAGGAAAATCGTCAGACGGCGTGGCTACGCGATAAAGGAATCTCCATTCAGGACGAGGTTCCTGCCGGTGTTGAATGGATTATCCGTTCCCGGGCTGTTCCCAATTCTCACTCCGATGTTGTTGCCGCAAAGGTGCCGGTCAGCTGGCGCGGCGAAGTGCTTCCCGTTCTTCTGCGAGACCGCTTCACGATTGCGGTGAGCGGCACGCACGGCAAAACCACCACCGCTTCGATGATCGCGCAGATTCTCGACTGCGGCTACTGCATTGGCGGAGAAGTGGTTGGATTCGATGGCGTCGCCCGCGACGGCGAAATCATGGTCGTCGAGGCCGATGAATCCGACGGAACTGTCGCCAACTATCACCCCGACATCGCGGTGATCACCAATGTTGAATACGACCACATGGAGCACCACGACAGCGCCGAGGCATTCGAAGGCTGTTTCAAGACCTTCATCGCCAACACGAAAGAAAAAATCATCTACTGTGCGGACGATCCCGCCGCCGTCCGCCTTTGTGCTGAAGTTGAAAATGCCGTGCCATATGGACTTCAAGTCTCAAATTTCAAGTTTCAAGTCTCATTGCCCGGCCGGCACAACCGACTGAATGCTATGGCGGCAGTCGCAGTTTCCAAGCATTGGAAAACGGCAGATGAGATTCGTGTGGTTTTGGCCGGGCTAAAGCCCATCAAACGGCGCTTTGAGATCGTTTTTGATGGCGAGTACAAGGTCATTTCCGACTACGCGCATCATCCGACTGAAATCCGCGCATTGATCGATGCTGCGCTCGAAACGCTCAAACCTAAACGCTTGCTTGGCGTCTTCCAGCCGCATCGCTACACGCGTACGCTCGCGCTTGGCCCTGACTTTCCGCCCGCGTTCCAAGGGTTGGAAAAGCTCTGGCTTCTGCCGGTCTACGCGGCCTCCGAGAAACCCTTAGAGGGTGGCATGACAGATGATCTAATCGGTCACTTTAACGCCGTTGGCGTCATAAATTCCAAGGATCGGAACAATCGGATAAAAAGCTTCCAAACCTTGGAAAATGCGTGGGAAGAGATACACTCTGAGTTGCGCGCAGGAGATGCCTTGCTGATTATTGGGGCGGGCGACATCGAACAACTGGCGGAGTGGGCAAGAGGGGGAGAGGAATGATGGAACGGTGGAATATGGGGATGATGGAAGATTGCTGTAGAGGCGGCTTGGTTCTCGCTCTCACCCTTCCCGTATTCCAATATTCCAATATTCCATTCTTCCACGGCTTTTTATGAGATTTGTACTCTATAATATTCGATACGGCACGGGCGGAAAAAAAATCCATTTCCCCTTGGCAGGCTATCTCGGGCGGAATGGAAAGACATTGGGGAAGATTGGCGAGTTCCTGCACGATCTAAAACCCGATGTAGCGGGCCTCGTCGAAGTGGATGCCGGGTCCTACCGAACCTCCCGTCTCAATCAGGCTGAGACCCTCGCCAAAACGCTCGGCCACTATCATGTCTATCGCTCTAAATACGCCGAAAAATCGATCTCCACCCGCATCCCGATTCTAACCCATCAGGGCAACGCCTTTGTGGTGCGCGACGGCGAGCATAAAGAAACCTTTCACTATTTCGATCGCGGCATGAAGCGGCTGATTATTGAGTTGGAGATGGAGAACGTGGTCTTTTTTCTAATTCATCTTCCGCTCGGGTCGCGACTTCGCCACCGTCAGCTGGGCGACCTCTACGAGATGCTTCAGTTGATGAAAAAACCCTACATTGTGGCGGGCGACTTTAATGCGCTGTGGGGCGAGCAGGAGGTCCGACTGTTTCAGGCGGCTACCGGTTTGAAAAACGCACACGCGGCCAACTCGCCGACGTTTCCCAGTTGGAACCCGAAGCGGCACCTCGATTTTATTTTTCACAGCCCCGGCATTGAGATTGAAAAGTGCTGGATGCCGGATGTCCACCTTTCCGACCACCTCCCCATCGTCTGCGACTTTTCTGTGAAATAAAGCGAATCATGAAACATATTGAAGAAGAGATGTCGCCAGCATTAAAACATCCATATAGAAGGTCTCCCTCGCAGAGGCGCAGAGAGCGCCGAGAATTTGTAATTCAGAGCGATATGCTCCGCGAACTCTGCGCCTCTGCGAGGAAATCAAAGATGTTGGGTTTTCCAATGTTTGGAAAAGGAATATAAGAATGGAGAAGATAAAAAATATTGCTGTGTTGATGGGCGGGTTTTCTGCAGAGCGTGAGGTGTCGCTTCAATCGGGTGCGGCGGTGGCTGCGGGTCTGCGCGAGGCGGGATATGCCGTCATTGAAATCGATATGGCTTCGCCGGATTTTATTGTTCCGGACGGCGTCGAGGCCGTTTTTATCGCCTTGCACGGAACCTTTGGCGAGGATGGCGGCGCACAAGCCCGCTTGGAAATGCTGGGCATTCCCTATGTGGGAGCGGGGGTGGAGGCCAGCCGGATCTCCTTTGATAAGCTTTTGACCGAAACCCGGCTCCGGGAGGCAGGGATTTCGGTTCCGGAAAGCGAGGTGCTCCGCCGCGGGGAGGAACGTACGCTTTCCTTGCCGCTCGCCGTGAAGCCGCCGCGGCAGGGATCGAGTGTGGGGTGCCATTTGGTTTTTGAGGAAATGGAGTGGGATGCTGCGTTTGCCGATGCGCTTCAGTACGATTCAGAAATTTTAGTTCAACGTTTTATTCTCGGCCGCGAGTTCACGGTGGGCATCGTCGACGGAGAGGTTCTTCCGGCTGTTGAAATTGTAACCTCAGAAGGGTGGTACGACTATACTGCCAAATACGAGGTCGACACGACCCGCTATGTGGTGCCCGCTGAGCTGGAAGCGGAGAGGGCTGCCGAAATGCAGACCCTGGCCCTGAAAACATTTGATGTGCTGGATTGCCGAGGGTTCGGTCGGGTCGATTTCCGGATGACCCCGGAGGGCGAATTCTTTGTTTTGGAACTTAATACGATCCCCGGTTTCACCACGCACAGCCTGCTTCCGAAGGCGGCGGCCGCCGCCGGAATCGACTTTCCTTCGCTTTGTGATCGAATCATCCGGACCGCAACGGCTTCGCCGTGACGACAGGCGATAGCATTCCGTTAAACCCAGTTCACCCAAATCTTTCACATAGAGCAAACAAAGGGAACGAAGGGTTGAGGAATAAAATTCGGCATTAGAAAATCATCGAAAAGACGGAGTTTCCCTCCAACTCTTCTCCGTTTTCTTCGTTGTCTCCATGTGATAAAATCGATCCAGTTTGCTCTAGAACCTATTAACTTATGAGTAAAGAAGCTGGCGTTTTACGAACTTGGATGTCAATTTCTAAAAACTGTGTGATGTTGGTTTTGGCATGAAGTGCCCGTAGTCGATTAGGAATTTATTATGGCCTCGAAAAGACGAAAAAAGCGGAAGCAATATAGTAAAACAAAAGCTTCAAAAACCCTCGTTGCGCGTCGCTCGTCTTTGATATTTCTTTCGGTCATTTTGACCGTGGTGTTGATTGTGACGCTGATATACGGTCTTTCGTATGTCGGTTCCCTCTTTTTCTCACGCAATCCGCACTTCTCATTAAAAACAATTGAAATGACCACGGATGGGCGACTCGCTGTTTTAGAGCTCAAACGATGGGCTGGGGTCGATCTAGGCAGCAATTTGTTCGCTGTTGATTTTGATGAGGTTCGTGCAAACCTTCTCTCCAAACCGCAAATTGAGTCGGTTTCTATTCATCGGAACCTTCCATCGACACTGGTGATCCACGTGATTGAGCGCGAAGCGGTTGTACAAATCCGTTTCCGGCGTAGCAACTTTCTTTATTCGTTGGATCGTCAGGGAATTGCGATGCGGCCACCGCCCACTCGCTCCCCGAAACAATCTCTACCCATGATTGAAGGACTCAAAGCAAAAGAACCTCGATTGGGTGAACAGGTTTCCGATCCCGGTGTTCAGCACATTCTCGCCCTCTTGGCGGCCTTGAACGATCCCGCGATTGATCTTCGTTCGCAGATTCACTTTGAGAAGTTTGATCTGCACTATCCCGATTTTATTACCGCTCAGTTGAGCGGAGGGGTTTCTGCCCGTTTTCCGCGTCACTCGGCGCGTGAAAAACTGGTGCGATTGGGTGCGACATTGCAAATCGCCAGGGAGAAGGGGGAGCGCGTGAAAACGGTCGATCTTATTCCGGACGGACTCGGCGTTCCAACGACTCTCTATTAGGATTTTCTTCTATGGCCGCATCGCTCATCACTGCTCTAGAAATCGGCACCACAACCGTCAAGGTGCTGATGGGGGAGGTGCGTGAAGACGGCGGCCTCATGGTGGCAGGAATTGGAGAATGCGAGTCGCGCGGGGTTCGCAAGGGCGAAATTATCGAGTTTGAACTCGCGCTCGAAGCCGTACGTCGCGCGCTCGAAATCGCCGAAGCCAATGCACATCGTCCGATTGGCGAACGGGTCTATCTGGCTGCGTCCGGTGGGCGGGTTGAAAGCCGTCTTCATAAGGCAGGAATTCCTGTTCTCAACGAATACGACGAGGCGGGCGGCGAAATCTCGGCCGAAGATATCGAACACGCGCTGGAGGTAGCCCGAAAAGTTCCGTTGCCGGACGAGCGCATACGACTGCACACATTGCAGCAGCACTTTGAAATCGATGGGCGTGGCGGAATTGTGAACCCGGAAGGAATGCTGGCGGAAGAGATGAAGGTCGGCATGCTTTTAGTTCATGGCCGGGGCTCAACGGTTGGGAATTTAAAGCGACTGATGGAAAACGTTCCCGTCACTTGTGCGGATGCGGCATTTGGCGGACTTTGTTCTTCATTGGCGGTGCTGACCCCAGAGCAGAAGCGCGCCGGATCCGTCGTGATTGATTTGGGCGGAGGAACTACAGATTATGTGGTTACCAATGCCGGGTTGGTGCAACTCGCGGGTTCGATCGCGGTGGGCGGCGACCATGTCACGGCTGACATTTCCAGTGGACTCAACATCAACCGCCGCCAGGCCGAAAAAATTAAAATCGAATCGGGCAATGCCATATTGAACCGGATGGCAGACGAACAGAATATTTCGATTCCGGCGGAGGGCGGCTTCGCCGGTCGGGTCTTCCGCTCCTCTGCACTGGACACCATCATCCACGCACGGATGGAGGAAACCTTCCGGCTCATTGCCGACCAGATTGAAGAGCATGAACTTTCCGGTGTTCTTAGCGCAGGAATCCTTCTCACCGGGGGCGGCTCAGCACTCAAGGGCGCGGCCGACCTAGCCCGTCAGGTTTTTAATGCGCCTGCACAGATCGGCAATGTATACGATTGCATTGGCCTCTCCACCAAAAGAGAAGGTGCACGTTTTGCCTCGGTTCTAGGGTGTGTCCGTTATGCCGCATCTCAAATGCAGGATACTCCGAAAAACCGAACGTCCTTGCACACGTGGTTCTCAAAACTCTGGGGAGGTTCTCGTGGCTGAGTCTGCTAAACGTATTCTGGTTCTCGGACTCGGCGGCGCCGGATGCGCAAGCATCGCGCGGATTGCCCCGAAGGCTCCCGATGGCATGGAGTTTGCCGTAATGGATTGCGATTTCCAAACCTTGGAAACCTGTGCGCATATTGAGAGCCGTGTCGTCATCGGCAAAGGGGTGACGGACGGGTTGAGCGCGGGGGGCGACATTGAAGTGGGGCGGCGATGTGCCGAAAATTCGGTCACCCAGATTGAAACGCTTCTGAGCGGGGTAGATCTGTTGCTGGTTGTCGTGGGGCTCGGCGGCGGGTTTGGAAGCGGCGCGGCTCCGGTAATTGCACGGATGGCCCGCACGACGGGTGCTCACAGTTTGTTTTTTACGGTTCTTCCCTTTGATTTTGAAGGCGGTGTGGTTCGGGGGAAAGCCCACAACAGTTTGCGACGGATGCGCACGCATGCTGATGCCATTGTACAAATGCCCAACAAGCGGATCCAACCGGACGGCGACGCGCTTCTTACCGATAGCATGGAGCGGAGCAGTCGAACCTTGGCGGCGGGTGTTGTCGGTCTTTGGAGGCTTCTCTCGCACACCGGCATTTGCAATCTCGATTTCGCAAGTCTGCACACCATGCTTCACTATTGCGATGCAACCTGCCGCTTCTCCTGTGCTTCGGCAACTGGAGAAGGGCGCGCAGACGCTTTAATTGATGCACTACGCACTCACCCGCTGGCGAACAAGGGTGCCATCTTTAAAGAGGCTCCCGGACTGATTCTTGGCATCACGGGCGGCGAAGACCTCAAACTTGCCGAGGCACAGCAGATCATGGAAGGTATTGTTCCGGAGAATGAAGAGTGCTGGGTTAAAATGGGCATTGCCATCGACCCCGCCTTTTCCGGCCGTCTTTCCGCGATGGTGCTGGCGGCCGAGGCTTGGAAAGAGCCGTTGGTCGACGATGGGCACGGCGGACTGAAGCCGGAGTCCGGTGAAGAGCAACAGGGCGAATTGGCCGGAGTTCTCAAGCCACGCTCGCGCGCCTTCGGCGGTTCGGAACGAACCATCTGGCGGGGTGAAGACCTCGATATCCCCACCTACCTCCGCCAAAAAATAAAACTCCCACGTTGATTCTTAACATCTAAGAAGGGCGTTTGATTTCAATAACATACACGTTTAAACGTATAAATATATAAATGCATAACCATTTTATTATTAATATTTTACGAATTATTGAAACTACACGTTTAAACGTGTATTCTTGGAATCACATAAAACTTTATGAAAAACGGATGGTGGATTTCAACGTGGAGTGAACATCAGGTTTTTTCGACGACGATGCGGCTACCGTGAGCTTCAACCACTTTGACGCCGGAGCCTTTTTCGATGAACTCGCCGCGGCTGATAACGTTGACGCGGTTGCCGTCAAATAGCGCTCGGCCAGCCGGATGAAGATTCATTTCAGCGGTGCCAGTTTCCCCCAGCAGTTCGCTGTGATCGTGCGCCGCGGTGAATCCTTCCGCCTTATCGCTGCTTTGATTGAGAACCAGCGGGCGCACCGCGCGCGATTTGGGAAGAAAGTAACCCGCAACGACCGCGAGTACCGCGGTGCCGGTCATCCCGATCGAAAGTTTGACGAAGGCCTTCTGCAGGGTCGCGCCGGTTCCGGAGATTGTCGGAAGAAATTCGCCCGGAACCTGCCAGCTCATGGCATTGAGCAGGGAAACGAGAATAAGGGCAATTCCGGTGATTCCCAAAAAACCGAAACCGGGGGTGATGAACACCTCGACGAACAGAAGGGCAAAGCCGATCACGAAAATGACGACATCCTCCATGCCCGCGAGTCCGGCAATATGATGCCCGAAGAAAAAGAGCACGAGCGCGGTGGCACCGGCAATGCCCGGCAGGCCGAGGCCGGGTGTTTTAATTTCAAGATAGATTCCCCCGAGTCCGATCATGAGAAGGATCGGGGCGATTCCGGAAATGATGCGCGCCAGTTTTTCGGCAGGGGTCACTTCAAGAGTTTTGATCTCTGCGTCCGACAAGCCGATTTTTTCGAGCAGGGCTTCGACATCGGCCACCGTTCCTTCGGAGAGGATTCCTTCGGCCTCGGAAGCGGTCAGGGTGAGCAGTTCGCCCGCTTTGCTGATGATGTTGGTGCCGATCTTATATTCTGTTTCACGTCGCACCATGGCCTCGGCCAGTGCCGGATCGTGTCCGCCCTGTTCGGCCGCCGCGCGCACCATGGCCGCCACACCGGATTTCATTTTTTCGCCGACGTCTTCGTTGAGATCCTGCACGCCGCCACCGGGGCTCATCAGAATGGGGGTGGCCGCGCCGATGACGCTACCTGGCGCCATGTAGATATGCTTTGTCCCCAGGGCAATGATGGCACCGGCGGAATAGGCATCGCGCTCTACAAAGGTGTATGTGGGCGTTTTGATCTCGCGGATGATTTCGAGAATATCTCGGGTGATGTCGACGCGTCCGCCGGGCGTATCCATCACAAAAATAATGGCATCGGCTTTTGCGGCGGCGGCTTCGGTGACGCCGCGGCGAATGACGTAGAGCAGGGCGGGCTCGATTTGATCCTTGATCGGAATCTGGTAGACGAGCGGACGCTCCTGATCACTTGCCACACCGGAGTTTTCTGACGAAGGCGGGGTGGAAGAAACCTCCTGCGTTTTTCCAAGGCTTGGAAAAAGAAGGATTGCGAGCAGTACTAAAACAAGTTGTCGGGCTTTCATGTCTCTGAGACTACTCTCATTCTTCCAATGTTTGGAAGAAAAGTTTCCACACCTTGGAACTTTTTTCCAAGGATTGGAAAAGTTATGGGTGCAGGCTCCCGCCGTCGCCACGGCTATGGCGGACAGGCAGCCTGCTTCCAATGGTTGGAAACGAAGTTCCGCTGAGTGGAGGCCTCCGGCCTAAAGCCTAACGCCTTCTCTATTTAAATCTGATTAGTAGGTCTCGATTTTGATGTCCGTGGTGGGCTGACAACAACAGGGGAGGATTTCGCCATCGCGGATATAGCCCAGGGGCCGGCCGTTCGGATAGTGGACTTCTCCGTGGAGAAGATTGACCCGACAGGTTCCACAAATTCCTTCTCGGCAATGGCTATGCATTTCCACGCCTTTCCGTTCCAGAAACCCGAGGAGTTGGAGTTCCTCGCCTTCGTGGAAGGGGAAGGGCTTCGGACTGTCGTTGACATGGATTTTTTTTGGCATGGCCATATGAGCGGTAATGAATTTTTGCCACAAAAAACACAAAACGGTTCCTGCTTATAGGCCGCTTTATAAAGCGGCAAAGAATCCTGGTTGTTTTGTGTGCGCGAAGCGCCTTGTGCCCCTTGTGGCAAAATGAATTGTTCAGAGTTCGGTATTGGAGTTAGAGCTCAAATTCATCGAAGTCGCTGCTGTCGACGGAGGAGTCGACCTGTCCAACGAGGTAGGATGAGATTTCTGCCTCTTGCGGAGCCACTTGGACATTGTCGCTGACGAGATAGGAGTTAATCCACGGCAACGGATTGTTTTTGGTTTCAAAGGGAGCCTCGTAGCCAATGGCGATCAGGCGTTGATTGCTGATGTATTCGACATATTGCTTCAGGATGGCGGCGTTCAATCCGATCATGGAACCATCTTTAAAGAGATAGTCGGCCCAGTCTTTTTCCTGTTGCACGACGTCGAGGAAGAGCTGGAGGCCTTCGTCGTGTAGTTCGGCTGCAATTTCGGCCATTTCGGGGTCGTCCTTCCCGCTCGCCCACATGTTGAGAATATGCTGTGTGCCGGTCAGGTGAACGGCCTCGTCGCGGGCGATGAGTTTGATGATCTTGGCGTTGCCTTCGAGCAGTTTGCGCTCGGAGAAGGCGAAGGAGCAGGCAAAGGAGACGTAGAACCGAATGGCTTCGAGGGCATTGATAGCGCAGATGGCCAGGTAGAGCTTTTTCTTGATTTCGCGCTCCGTGACTTGAATCGTCTCGCCGTTCACTTCGACGGGTCCTTCGCCTTGCGAATGGAAGAATTGCGTCATGAGAATGATGTCGTCGAAATGCTTGGTGAGGTCGCTGGCCCGGGTGACGATTTGCTCATTTTCCATGATGTCTTCAAAGACGGGGCCGGGATCCGAGAAGAGGTTGCGGAGAATATGCGTATAGGAGCGTGAATGGATGGTTTCGGCGAAGGCCCAGGTCTCGACCCATGTTTCGATTTCGGGAAGGGAGACGAGGGGGAGCAGGCAGATGTTGACGCTGCGGGCTGCGACGGAGTCGAGGAGGGTCTGGTACTTCAGGTTCGAAATGAAGATGTGCTGCTCGCTCGCGGTGAGCGATTGCCAGTCGGCGCGGTCTTTTGAGATGTCGACCTCTTCGGGTCGCCAGAAAAAGGAGAGCTGCTTTTCGATGAGGTCTTCGAAGATGGGATAGCGTTGCAGGTCGAAACGGGAGACGTTGACGCTTTTTCCGAGAAACATCGGCTCAATGAGATGGTCGTTATTTTCGAGTCTAAAAGTTGAATAGGCCATAGGGAACTCCTTAGGGGAATGGGTTAAATTTTACACGCACCGCCGGCGCAATCATCTTCTTCGATATCGACCTGCTGATCGGAGGCTCCGTCCCGCGTGTTGTGGTAGTATAGGGTTTTGATCCCGAGTTTATAGGCGGTCAGCATATCTTTCAGGATCTGCTTTACGGGAACCTTTCCTTCCGGGAAGCGAGCTGGGTCGTAGTTCGTGTTGGCCGAGATCGCTTGGTCGACAAATTTCTGCATGATGGCGACTAGCTCCAGATAGCCCGTGTTGTTGGGAATCGTCCACAGCAGTTCGTAGTCATCCTTCAGCCGTTCGTATTCCGGGACCACCTGCTTGAGTACGCCGTCTTTGCTCAGCTTAATGCTGATTAGACCGCGCGGCGGCTCGATGCCGTTGGTGGAATTGGATACCTGAGACGAGGTTTCGGAGGGCATCAACGCGGTGAGCGTGGAGTTCCGCAGACCGTGCGTTTGGATCTCCTTGCGCAGGCCCTCCCAGTCGCAGTGCAACGGTTCATCGCACACGCCGTCGAGCTCCTTCTTATAGGTCTCGATCGGCAGAATACCCTGGGCATAGGTGGTTTCATTGAACATCGGGCATGCGCCCGATTCCTTGGCCAGATTCATGGAGGCTTTCAGCAGCTGATATTGAAGCGCCTCGAAGGTCTGGTGCGTCAGCGCTTTGGCGGATCCATCGGAATAGCGCACGCCGTTTTTGGCGAGATAGTAGGCAAAGTTGATGACCCCGATACCGAGGGTACGCCGGCCCATCGACGCAATTTTGGCGGCGGGTAGGGGGTAGTCCTGGTAGTCCAGAAGGCTGTCGAGCGCGCGGACCGTGAGGTCGGCTAAGTCTTCGAGTTCATCCAGCGAGTCCAGTGATCCCAAGTTAATGGCCGACAAGGTGCAGAGCGCAATTTCACCTTTTTCGTCGTTCACATTGTCTAGCGGCTTGGTGGGCAGAGCAATCTCCAAACAGAGGTTGCTTTGCCGGACGGGAGCCACGGAGGGGTCGAACGGACTATGGGTGTTGCAATGGTCTACGTTTTGAAGATAGATCCGGCCCGTTCCGGCCCGTTCTTGTGCAAAGAGGGTGAACAGCTCCAGTGCCGGGATCTGTTTCTTGCGAATTTCCGGATCCGCTTCGTATTGAAGATAGAGACGCTCAAACTCATCCTGATCGGCGAAGAACGCTTCGTACAGGCCGGGAACATCGCTCGGGCTGAAGAGGGTGATGTGTTCGTTTTTGAGCATGCGCTGGTACATCAGCTTGTTGAACTGAACGCCATAGTCGAGGTGCCGCACGCGGTTTTCTTCGACCCCGCGGTTGTTTTTCAGAACCAGAAGGTCCTCCACTTCCAAGTGCCAGAGGGGATAGAACAGCGTGGCCGCTCCGCCCCGCACTCCGCCTTGTGAGCAGCTTTTAACAGCGGTTTGGAAATGTTTGAAAAATGGAATGCAGCCGGTGTGGAAGGCCTCACCATTTCGAATGGGACTGCCCAGCGCCCGGATGCGTCCAGCATTGACCCCGATGCCAGCTCGCTGGCTGACGTATTTAATGATCGCGCTCGACGTGGCGTTGACGGAATCGAGGCTGTCTCCGCATTCAATCAACACGCACGAGGAAAACTGACGCGTGGGCGTCCGAACTCCCGCCATAATCGGGGTCGGTAGGGAAATCTTGAAGGTGGACACTGCGTGATAGAAGCGTTCCACATAGTCCATCCGGGTTTCTGCGGGATACTTGGCAAAGAGGCAGGCCCCAACGAGGACATACAAAAACTGAGGGCTTTCAAAAATCTGACCGGTGATGCGATCCTGGACGAGATACTTCCCTTCCAGTTGCTTGACGGCTGCATAGCTGAAGGTGAGGTCACGGTTGTGATCGATAAACCGACCCATTGCTTCCAGTTCTTTCTTCGAATAGTCCTCCAACAGATGAGCGTCATAACGCCCGGCCTTCACCATTTTCGAGACATGCTCAAACAGGCAGGGCGGCGTAAAGCGGCTGTAGGCTTTTTTACGGAGATGAAAGATCGCGAGGCGGGCGGCTAAATACTGATAGTCGGGTGTTTCTTCCGAAATCAAATCCGCGGCGGCCTTGATGATGGTCTCGTGGATGTCTTCCGTACGGATTCCGTCGTACATCTGGATGTGCGATTTTAATTCGACCTGAGAAACCGATACGTTCTCAAGTTCTTCCGCCGCCCAGGTCACGACCTTATGGACCTTTTCCAGATCCAATTCCGCCCGTTTTCCATCCCGCTTAGTTACCCGCAATTCTTTACTCATTTTAAACGCCGCCCTTATTGCTAAAACCTATTTACTGACTCAAATCCCTTAAAAATCGCACGACATATGGCGCATGACACAGGCTCGCAATCTTTAGTATTGTTACCATAACAGTCATGTTTATGCAGGCTGAACCCTTAGGCTGGCAAGCGAAAAAAGCACAAGATGTAGTATGCCATCCTCAAAACCATACCAAATAGGGGTGGCGGACACATCGGTGCGGTTGCTACTTTTGACCGGATAACAGGATTAAGAGGATGTCTTATACCAATTGCTAACTCTTCTAGGACGGATTCGACAGCAACTTTTCCACGCAAAGGCGCAGAGGACGCAGAAAAATGCCGAACAGGACGCTCTTTGCGGGCTCTGCGCCTTTGCGTGGGATATATACCCGAAAGAATTTGAAGCTGGTATTAGAGTTGGGGGAAACGATCTCGTTGATCAGATCTCTCTTGCCCATTGATAAACTGGATCCAAATCCCGTCCATCCTGCTATCCTGTCCAAAAACTCCCCTCGGACTCCCTCGGAGGTGCCTCTAGCACAGCGGGTGGTAAAAAGATTTTTCGGGCGCAGATCGGGATTCCTCTCGCCCGTTCGTTTCGCGAACTCAAGCCGCTAAGGCGCAAAGAATCATTATTTGACCTGCTTAGCGACTTTGCGCCTTCGCGAGAAATTTGTTGCTGTCGATTAGTCGTCAAAGGTGTAGACGTACAACCGCTCCACCTTATCTCTCGCCCAAGGCGTTTTGCGTAGAAACTTGAGCGAGGATTTGATGGAGGGGTCGCTCTTAAAACAATTGATGTTGATGTGATAGGCCATCTGCTGCCAGCCGTAGTAATCCTCCAACCGGATCAAGGCTTTCTCTAACGTCACCCCATGCATCGGATTGTTTTTCTGCTCTTCACTCATGACGTAGTTGTAGCATCAAATTAATTCGATGGGAAGGTGTGCTTGTCCCGTTTGGAGTGCGGGGATAAAGACAACGTCGTATCACCGCTTTTCTCGATAGAGCAACATTCTTTCTGTAATTTCGTTTAAGCGCATCCGTCAGCCTTCAGTTTCAAGATCTGCGGTTAAAAACTGCATTTCAATAGGATCTTTGTATAATCCGCGGCCTATTGAATGAGGAATTTTTATGAGCGTTGAAGAGCAAAGAAATAACCCGTTGCATGGTTTGAAAGCCGAGAAGATGGTGACGGAACTGGTGGAGTTTTACGGCTGGGACATTTTGTACGCCGCACTGGGGCTCAACTGTTTTGAGATGAATCCGTCCGTCTCGAGCTGCCTTAAATTTTTAAAGAAGACGGACTGGGCCCGGCTCAAGGTCGAGAATTTCTATCTATACCGTTTCAAACAGATGCCAAGAGCCCGTGAGGAACAATTCGATCTGGAACCCCGTGAACGCGGCTTCGCCAACGGGATTCTTCCTCTAGAGCCGATGGAGCTGACCTTTGGGATCATTGCCGCAATGAAAGAGCAAGCCGAAGAGGCCTATCAGGCTAGGCAGAAACCTGAACTGTGAAACTGGAAATTTGAAGGGTTGAACGCAACGGTCGAAGGTCGGAAGGCCGCTGTGCGGAAAAACAAATGCGACTAACCACGAAATACACAAAAGGATAACTTCAAGGTTCCTGTTTCGTGTGGTTCGTGGTTAAACTTGAACCGCACCGTTTTTGCGTCCTCGCGATTCGTCCGCTGCGCGGAAGTCCAACATCTTAACGTCCATCGTCACGTCTCCGACTGATCGCCCTATAAACATTAACGGCATTATAATCCAATTCAGCGGTTTTCCGGTTGAATAAAAAAAAGGGGACTCTATCTTCCTTTAAGAAAAAATTAGAAGGACCTGAATCCGTTGGATAAGCAATGTGCGGCGTTCGTTGACTAATTAATACCCCGTTCTTTGCTGATTTATCCTGCACGAACAGCGGAGGTTTAGATGATCGGCGCCCAAACGACGACAACACCCGCT
>Ga0307929_1000457_pt1 | contig 39643 bp, 23 predicted proteins | sample AceLakmetage1330_FD_203160 | JGI IMG/M metagenome (GOLD analysis project Ga0307929, IMG submission 203160) | Saline water microbial communities from Ace Lake, Antarctica - #1330 | ecosystem: Environmental > Aquatic > Non-marine Saline and Alkaline > Saline | place: Antarctica: Ace Lake... | reverse complement strand
GTGGGGATTTAATAAATAGGCGTATTGAAATATTGAAACACCTTTTAGCTGTGCCAGTTCGGATGTAAATCCCGAACCCGGTAAGGTAGGTCACCCACCGGAAGCGAGTTTTGCATAGTCATCAGAGATGGTGGCATGAAGCGTAAACAGCAAGTAACAAAGGTATTGTGATAGCTTCGAAAGATCCCATTTTGTTGAAGCATTAATCGTCACTTCAATTAGTGCAAAATCAGTGTAACGCTAAAGACAAGGAGCACTGATTCGACCGGAGTCATGGGCAATATCAAAGTTACGAAGGCCGGCATGGAAACACGGGAGAGCCTCCCGTTTCCACACGAATTAAGGTTCTAAGGGATAACCTAAACCAAACATTCCTGGTCTTACGGGTTCGTATTTCTATTACGTAAAGGTGCTAAGAAAGAAGAAATACCGCAAGTGGTATCCTAACCGAGAGAAATCGAAGGGAGGGAGATGGACGAAGGCAGTCTTAGCATCCCCATAGTACCGATAGAAAGCTGGGAAATCAGTCCCATGAAAGCCAGCGAGTAGGGAAGGGAAAACTGATAGACGACCAATCGGAATCCCAACCATTGAGGATAAGGTACTACAACAAAGTGTGCGAAGAGTGTTAACACCGATCTATGAAGAAGACTTCAAAGACTTCTCTTATGGATACCGGCCAAAACGCTCACCCCACCAAGCCATCGAGCAACTGTTCAAAGAAGTTAGTTTTAATGGGCAGCATTACATCATAGATGCAGATATTAAAAACTACTTTGGCAGTTTGGATCATGGGGAGCTTCGCAAGTTTCTTTCACGCAGGGTAAACGATGGCGTGATAAAAAAGATTTATCACAGCTATCAAACAGCGAAACCGATTTAGGAGGAACCGGATGCGGGAAAACCGCTCGTCCGGGTCTGTGGGGGAGCGGCAAGGTAACGAGCCGCTCTACCCGGAAATTCACAAGGCTGATATCAGCATCCCCATCACTTTTTTATCGATCGGAAAAGTCATTTCTTCCAGCGAAGCCTGCTGCAATGGAAGCCAGCGGAAAGTCTGTGCTCCGTCAATTTTACCGAAATCAAATCTTTTTTTAGCCACCGAAATGGTATCAGTCTGGCGAATATCTGCACGATAATAAATGCTGATAAGCTGCTGCGGGGTGCCTAGCAAATGCGTAGGCTGAAAATAATCGGTAGTATAAAAATGCCGGATATTGGAAATTTCGCGATCCAGCTCTTCTTTGAATTCCCGCCGCAGGCAGTCGAGCGTGCCTTCGCCAAAATCCAGTCCGCCACCCGGAAACTTGGTCATATCCATACCCAAACGAAATTCATCAGTTATCAGGACTTCATTTTTCGCGTTGAGACAAAGCCCGTAAACCCGAATATTAAATTGTTTTATTTTGCTGCTCATGTTTTAATGATAAAAGTTTTACTTTAGTTGCCTTTAATAAACAAGCGTAATTAGTTGTGTGAAATTTGAATAGCCCCGTCCTTTAGGGCGGGGATTGGATTGAAAGCAGGTAAATCCCCCTCGATTTCGCCACGCCAGAGGCGTGGCGAAATCGAGGGGGATCTTATACCAGGCTCATTTTCCCCGGGTTAAAACCCGGGGCTATTCAAAAGTGTCGACTTTATGGACAGGCACTACTTAAGCTGATTTTGTATGAATTAATTTTACAAACCTAACAAATTTTCCCGCTATGAAAAAATGCTACGCAATTCCCATGTTTTTTGCAATCCTGCTTTTGCTGGCCTCATGCCACCGCAGCGATGCAGACAAAACCGAGCGTAAGGCCGCAGAGTTCGAGACCCTCATCAACAGCCACACTTCAGGCCTCATCCAATCAAAAAGCCCCATTCAGGCCAATCTTGCAAAAAGCATCGAACGCTTTCAGCCGGGCAGCACACTACCCAACGACCTGTTCCGCTTCGACCCGTCCATAGCAGGTACCGCCTTCCTTATTGATGGGCACAACATCGAATTTCGCCCCGAACATCCTTTGAAAAACGGCCAGACCTACCAGGTTCACTTTGCCCTGGACAAGGTGATGGACATGCCAAAAAATACCGAAACTTTCCATTTTCAATTCTCGGTCATCAACCAGGATTTCAACGTTTTTCCGGGTCAATTACGATTCAGCGATTCCCTCGGCGAAAAAACCATTGCTTATGAAGGTAAAATGATTAGCGCGGATGATATGACCCTCGAGGATGCTGGCAAATTGCTTTCAGCCTCGGCTCCCGGCACAGAATTAAAAGTGAGCCTCAACGAAATCAACCCAAGTACCTTTGCTTACGTCATCAAAAATATCCCAAGAAAAGACCAGGCTTATGCAATTACACTTTCGTGGAAGGGAAAATCAGTTGGCGTGGATAAATCGGGTGAGCTGGCTTTTGAAGTCCCGGCCAGTAATGATTTTAAGCTGCTGCAGGTAGAGATTTTGCAGGAAGGCGAAAATCAAACCATCCAACTCACCTTCTCCGATCCCATCGATCCGAAACAAAACTTGGACGGCTTGATTCGCTTTGAAGGAACCGAGGATTTCAAAATCAGGACAGAGAGCAACCTTGTTTGGCTTTTGCCAGGGCAACGCCTAACCGGTGAAGTAAATATCATCATCGAAAAAACACTAAAAAACAACCAGGGCTCCACGCTTGCCGCCAGGATTAATTACCAGTTGGTGATGGAGCCTGTTAAGCCCGAAGTAGTAATTTTGGGCAAGGGCACCATCCTGCCCGACTCGCGCGAGCTGATCCTATCGTTTAAATCCGTTAGCCTGAAAGCAGTGGATGTGGTGGTTTACAAGATTTATTCGGACAACCTCATGCAGTTTTTCCAAAACAACAACTACGATGGCGATAATGAGCTAAGATATGTAGCCCGGCCGGTATTTCGTAAAATGGTGCGGCTGGACAAAAATCCGGATACCGACCTGCAGCAATGGAATGCCTTTTCGGTAGATTTGACCGGCATGATAAAAAACGACCATAGAGCCATGTATCGCGTAAAAATTGCCTTCAGAAAAGCCTACGCCAACTGCGACTGCGAAACTGATAACGATGCCGACATCAGCAAATACGAAGACCTGCCTGTGATGGAAAAAGACGAGCAGGCCTATTTTGATGGAGATGGATATTGGTACAATGATTATCCTGATGATTACCGATGGAGCGACCGAGAAAATCCGTGCACACCTTCATACTATGTTCCTTCGCGATTTCCCGCGCACAATATCCTGGCTTCCAATTTGGGCATCATCGCCAAATCAGCCGATGGAAGAACGTTTACGGTTTTTGTTCGCAACCTGCTCAACACGGCAGCGGTGACTTCGGCCAAGGTGGGATTTTACAATTATCAGCAGCAAAAAATCGGCGAAGGCACCACCGATGACCAAGGTGTGGCAACCATTAACCTGGACGAAAATCCCTACCTGCTACTTGCCAAAGCCGGAGGGCAGCAATCGTGGTTGCGCATGGATGACGGCTCTTCGCTTTCGCTAAGCAATTTTGATGTGGCGGGGCAAAAAATTGAAAAAGGCATCAAGGGGATGATTTATGGTGAGCGCGGCGTGTGGCGACCCGGCGACACCCTCTTAATTACCTTTGTTATGGACGACATCAGCCACAAGCTACCCAAAGAACTTCCAGCGATTTTTGAGCTTTACAACGCACGCGGCCAACTGGTAAAACGCGAAGTGCAGAAAAACCACACCATGGGTTTTTACACTTTCAGGCCTGTAACTGACCCTGAGGCACCCACCGGAAACTGGACTGTAAAAGTACAGGTGGGTGGTGCCAGTTTTGAAAAACGCCTAAAGGTGGAAACCATAAAGCCCAACCGATTGAAGATGCAGCTTGATTTTGGAAATGAATTATTATCCAAATCAAATAAAAACCAAAAAGGATATTTGGATGTAAAATGGATGCACGGTGCCGATGCTGCAAACCTTAGGGCACAGATTAATCTGAAATTATACCCGGGAAAAAGAACTTTTGAAGGCCATGAAGATTTTGTATTCTTCGATCCCTCTATCGATTATTATCCCTCCGAGCAAACGGTTTTCGATGGGAAGCTCGATTCCTCGGGCAAAGCCATAATACCGCTCAATATCGAAGCTAACAACTACGCTCCCGGCATGTTAAAAGCCGTTTTCACTACACGTGCCTTTGAACAAGGCGGTGATTTTTCGACCGATGTATTCAGCATTCCCTTTGCGCCCTACGATAATTTCGTGGGTCTGCGCACGCCGCAAAAAGCCGATGAAATGCTATCCACCGATACCAGCCACAGGATAGAGCTGATGACTTTGGATAAAGATGGGAAACCGGTTTCGATCGAAAACCTGGAGGTGCGCATATACAAATTCACAAGATACTGGTGGTGGAGTTCAGGTGAGGATAATCAAGCCTTCTGGAACCAAAATCAAATGATGGATTTGGTGGAAACCAAAAGCACTTCTATTAAAAATGGCAAAGGCTCGTTTACTTTCCGCATCAACTATCCCGAATGGGGTCGTTACTTTGTGCAGGTAAGCGACCCTAAGGGCGGGCACAGCAGCGGCCAAACCATCTTCGTGGACTGGCCCTCGTACATTAGCAAGAGCGACCGCAAAAACCCTCAAGGTGCAGCGGTGCTTAAAATCGCCAGCGACAAAGATACTTACCATCCCGGCGAGCAGGTAAAACTCACCTTCCCTTGCCCCCCCCAATCGCGCGCACTGATCAGCATCGAAACCAGCAGCGGCATTTTAAAACACTGGTGGACTGAAAAAGAAGATATTGAAAACGGCGTTTCGTTTGAAATTACCAGCGAAATGGCTCCCAACGTTTATGCCTTTGTTACCCTGATACAGGATCATGCCCAAACGCTGAACGACTTACCCATACGCATGTATGGCGTGGTTCCGATCATGGTTGAAGACCCGGAGACCAAACTTTACCCAGTAATTGTCGCCCCTGAGGAAGTACGCCCAATGACGGATTACACCATCGCGGTAAGCGAAAAAAACGGACGGATGATGACCTACACCCTCGCGGTGGTAGATGAAGGCCTGTTGGATTTAACCCGCTTTAAAACTCCTGATCTGTGGAGTAATTTTTATGCCCGCGAAGCTTTGGGTATTAAAACCTGGGACTTGTACGATGACGTTTTGGGTGCTTATGGAGCAAAGTTGCAAAAGGTATTGGCCATTGGTGGCGATGATGAAATAAAGGTGGATTCGGACAAAAAGGCCAAACGCTTCGAGCCGGTGGTGAAATTCCTCGGCCCATTCACGCTCAACAAAAACCAGAAGGCCAAGCACACGATCACCATGCCCAATTATGTGGGTTCGGTGCGTGTGATGGTGGTGGCCGGCCACGAAGGAGCTTATGGCAATGCCGAAGAAAACATAACGGTAAAACAGCCATTGATGCTTTTGCCCACAGCACCCCGCACCATTTCGCTGATGGATGAATTTGACCTGCCACTCACTGTTTTCGCCATGAGCGAGAAAATTGGGAAGGTCGATGTTAAGATAAAAGTAGAGGGTTCGGTTTCGATTGTTGGCGAAAGCAATCAAACAATCAGCTTCGACAAGCCTGGCGAAAAAATGGCTTATTTCAAACTGAAAGCTACGGCAAATGAAGGCATCGCTAAAATTAAGATAAGGGCCTCGGCGGGAAATGAAACAGCTTCGGCTTCCATCGAACTCGATGTGCGCAACCCAAATCCCTTCATCAGCAACACAAATACGCAAGTACTAACGGCTGGAGAAACTGCAAACATCGATTATGAATTCTTTGGATCAAAAGGCAGCAATAGCGGCTTGGTGGAGATTTGTACTCTGCCGGCCTTCGATCTGGATAAAAATCTCAAATATCTTATTCATTATCCGTATGGCTGTGTGGAGCAAATTAGTTCCGCCGCCTTTCCGCAACTTTTCCTGGAGGATCTGACAACGCTCAGCCCAGCACGCAAAACCGAAACCACGCAAAACATTATTGCAGCCATCAACAAGCTGCGCCAGTTCCAGACGGCGACTGGCGCAATGAGCTACTGGCCGGGAGGACGCTATGCTTCGGAATGGGGAACGACCTACGCCTGGCATTTCATGCTGCTCGCCGAACAAAGGGGCTACCTTATTCCTTCGCAGCTCAAAGATAAATGGCTCAACTGGCAATACCAAACCGCCTCGGATTACTCGACTCTTGAGCGTGGAAACCGGGATTATCAAGCCTCCACACTGGATCAGGCCTACCGGCTTTACACCCTGGCCTTGGCCAGTCGCCCCAACCTAAGTGCCATGAACCGTCTGCGTCAAAACACGGAGCTACCGCTTACCACTCGCTGGCGGCTGGCTGCTGCCTACCTGCTGGCCGGAATACCCGAAGCCGCCACCGAGCTAACGCAAAACAACAGCGAAATCCAAATCACACCTTATGCCCCCGGAGGAATAACCTTTGGCTCGGCACTGCGCGACAAGGCCATGATACTAGAAGTGCTGGCAATGATGGATAAGGAAGAAATGGCTTTTGATCTGGCTACAAATATCGCTAACGATCTAAAGCAAGGCGATTTGCAAAGCACCCAAACCACCGCCTTTGCCTTGTATGCTATGGCCAGGTTTGCCAAGGGCACCAGCATCGCCCGCGAAAATCATTTCCAGCTTCAAATGAACGGAAAAGTTGAGGAAATAAGCAGCCAGTTACCGGTGTATTCTTTGCCTTTAGCAGTGGATGAAAATCAAAGCCAAAGCCTGAGTATTAAAAATCTGGCACAAAACAAACTTTATATTACCACAACGATCACCGGAAAACCACTTCAGGGAAATATGGAAGACGGATCGCAGAATATGGAGATGGGGGTTAAATATCAAAATTCTGACGGTAGCAATCTGGATATTACAAAGCTGAAACAAGGCACCGATTTTAAGGCCATTGTTACTATTAAAAATCCCGGCATGATGGGAGATTACGAAAATCTGGCTCTTGCGCAAATATTCCCCTCTGGCTGGGAGATTTTAAATACCCGCTATACGACCGAAGAAAATGAGGAGGACAGAAATAATTATGACTATCGCGATATTCGCGATGACCGCGTATTTACCTTTTTTGACCTCGGTGCAGGGAAACGGCTAACATTTTCCGTATCGCTTAATGCGGCTTACTCCGGAAAGTTTTATATGCCCGGCACCAGTTGCCAGGCGATGTACAACAACAAAATTGAGGCGCACCAGGCTGGAAAAATGGTGGAGGTGATTCGATGAATTAAGTGAGGGTTTCACTTAAAGTGAAGCCCTCACTCTGATTTGCAAGGCAATATTTTATCTATCCTAATTTCGGTATAAATATTCCATGTCGTAATGGATCTCTTTTGTGAAAATCCCTTTCTTATCCGCGCTTTTTATACTTTTTATCATTCCTGATTTATCGTAAGAAAACAGGTACTGTGATCTAAATTCTAAATTTTCGCTCCATTTGGATTTAAAGTAGGACATAAACCCAATCATTTCGCCAGAATCGTTGTATTGTAGGGTGTGTTTGTTTGCCACATTTTTAAAATTGTCAATGATGCTCACACTTAGCAGTCGTTCCAATTGGTCATAATCATACTCCACAGTATATGATTTCCCGCTCGAGAATATTTCCTTGCTTGCAGCCTGGCCGCCTTCGTTGTAGTGGATATTTATGTTATAATCGTTTATTTTACCATAATGCCGCACTACTGTCAGTTGTCGAAAATATTCGTAAGTAGTCGAATCCATTCTTTTACCGTTCTGCTTTTCACTTACTATTTTCTTTATCCTTCCATCAGGAAAATAAGAATAAAGCTCCCGGTTTTTAAGTTTTGGATCATCTTGGGTTTTAGTTGGCTTAAAATTTAATACTTCCCTTAGTAATCCGCTTTCATATTGTTGAATTTGCTGATGGCGGGTTTGCTTATCGATATTATGCTGCACATATTTTATCAGGCTGTCGCCCTGATAGCTTATACCTGTTAGCATGTAATTTTTGTTGACTTTGGTTTCGATATAAACCAGCTTATCATCTTGATATTTGAATTTCCTTGAAAAATCATTGTCCGGTAGCGCGTATTCTACGGTCTCGTAATCATTAAATATTTGATAATTAATATCAAGAAGAAGGCGACTATCAGTGAAAGATTTTATCCGGATGGTCGAATCCAGTTTGCTATTTAAGATTAAATTAAGTTGAATATGTCGTAATGCGTCCATGTTTATTAAATCCTCCCAATCCAACACAAGATCATTATCAAATTCAACTTCCCCAAAATAGATTTTTGGGTTTTGTACCCCTACCTCACCAAAGGCAAAAAAACCGGGCATCATAATAACTAACGGCACCCTTGATTCCAGTTGATTACTGATCTGGGTCTTTATTAGAACATTGAGAAGCCCGTTTAAATGGTTGTCATATTTTTCTTGTCCCACCAAGCATGTCGAAATCAAGAGGGCAAATAAGGCAAATAGGTTTTTCATAGCTTTTGATATTTTGGATTTCGATGAGCAAAAATTAAAGTTTCAATCATTAAATGTACCCCTTCACTTTGTAATAAGTCAGAGCCAGCACTTCGCGGGCGAAATCCACTTGCAGCTTAAAATATGCCCATACATTGTATCTAAGGCTAATGTTACGCGCAAGCGAGCTACCTTCTTCCATTTCTTTTTCGCTAAGCAGCAAATCATCGGCAAGGCTGGCCTGAAATGCCGGAAGACCATCCACATGTACAAAGCCACATTTCTCGAAAGACAGGATACAGCGGTAAATATGCGCAGGCGAGCTTACGATAAGCAGATTTTTATGGGTTTCGTTTTTTAGTATTTCGTGGATGGCACAGGCCTGAGTATGTGTGTCGGTGCCCCGGGTTTCGAAAACAAAGCGATTGCGGCCAATACCAAAGCGAACAATTTCTTCGTACATCTTGTAGGGTTCGCTGCCGAGAAAAGCCCCTGGAGTAGCCGGCATAGTTATTAGTATTTTGGCTCTGGGCCAGGCAGTGGCAGCTTGTACGGCGAAGTGGCAACGCATCAGTCCGCCGGCTCCCGGCATGGCTCCTGCTCCCATCACCACAATGTAATCGGGCGTACCCTCGATAGCCGAATTGGCCGTAGCCAAATGATGAATAGCCCAAAAAGGCAGACTTGTAAAGCTTAGGACGATCATCACCAAAAATACACTACCCAAACCCAGGATGATCCATTTGATGGTTTTTATCAAATATCGAAATATGCTTTTTATCCTTTTCATTATTACAAATAAGAAATACCCGCCTTTTGCGTTCCCAATGCTAATGCGTGGTAAAAGTAGTGTTTTAGCAGCAAATAAAATCCTAATATCTTTACGCGCTTTAATTTGAGAAAGTATGCAGATACCAGCCTGGTTTACGCGCACCAATCTTTATTACGCAGCTTTGATTGTGATGATCATGGCGTTGCCCCTGTCAAAATATGTGATGAGCATGGCGCAGTTTGGGCTTCTTACGGTTTGGGTTTTGAATAAAAATATTCTGGAAAAGTGGAAAGCGTTTTTTCGCAATCGTGCCGCCATGATTCTGGTTTCCATTTATCTGCTGCACGTGATTGGACTTTTGTGGACTACAGATTTTGATTATGCTTTGAAAGACCTCCGCATCAAGCTGCCCCTGCTTGCCCTGCCCATCATCATTTCCACCTCGCCCAAAGTTAGCCGCAGCTTATTTCATTACATGATATTAATTTTTATTGCGGCCAATGTACTCGGCACCATCGCCAGCATGCACGAATTGCTCACAAAAGAAATTGTTGACATTCGAGAGATTTCGCTCTTTATGTCGCATATTCGTTTTAGCCTCAATATTTGCGTAGCCATTTTTTCGGGTTTCTATTTAATTTTCATTTCCGATTTTTTTAATATCAAAATAAAAATACTCCTGCTTATCACACTCCTGTGGCTGCTGGTCTTTTTGGTTATTCTCGAATCGGTAACCGGCCTGGCCATCATCGCCATTCTCAGTATTTTTCTGGGGATTCTTACGGTTTTCCGTTTACCATCCCCAGCCATCAAAATTTCACTCATTGCGGTTTTATTCATTTTACCTACTCTGTTTTTCGTTTATGTCAAGGGTCTTTATGATGAGCAGATTCCCGACAAGCCCTTTATTTACGAGGGGATGGATGAGCGTACGCCTGACGGAAACGTCTATCAACACTATAATACGGCGATGACTCCCGAAAATGGCTATTGGCTGGGGCAATACATTAACTATGGCGAATTGGAGGAAGTATGGGCCAAGCGTAGCCAGATAAACATTGATAGTTCTGATGCACGCGGCAATGCAATTCGTTTTACCCTGTTGCGCTATTTAACATCGGTGGGGCTACGCAAGGATGGGGCATCGCTGCGCTCGCTGAGTGATGAAGAAATCCGGCATATCGAAAATGGGATTGCCAATGTAAGGCAGCTCAGCGAATCGAACCTTGAAAACCGGCTGCGAACCATTATCTGGGAAATTATCGTGTATAAAACAAGGGGCGATATTAGCGGCCATTCGGTGATGCAAAGGCTTGAGTTTTGGAAAGCGGGTCGCCGGATTATCGCCAATAATTTTTGGATAGGAACGGGCACCGGTGATATTAAGCAGGCTTATCAAAAGGAATACATCGAGATGAATACTAAGCTCGAGCACCAATTCAGATGGCGGGCACATAACCAATATTTGTCCGTTTTCGCCACCTTTGGTATTTTTGGTTTACTCTGGTTTTTGTTTGCATTGATTTATCCTGCCTATCGCCTAAAAATGTTTAGCGATTATTTCTATTTAATTTTTTTCGTCATCCTCATCCTTTCGATGCTAAGCGAAGATACGATCGAAAATCAGGCGGGAGCCACATTCTTCGCTTTCTTCACTGCCTTCTTCCTTTTTGCCCGTGAGCAGAAAATGACACTTTTTACTAAAAAAACTATCGACCGATAATGACTGAACAAGCGATGAATCCCAACAAATGGTACATTGTGGTTAATCCCAATGCCGGCAACAGAAAGATTAAACGCGACTGGCCACGCATCAAAAAATTACTCGATGCTTCGTGCCTCGACTTCGATTTTGTGCACACCGAATACGCCCTTCATGCCATCAGCCTGACCCGGGATGCCATTGCCGGTGGCTACCGTAATTTTGTTGCCATTGGTGGCGATGGTACCTTTAATGAAGTGGTAAATGGATTTTTTACCCAGCAGGAAGTGGATGTGGCCGAACTAAAAATAGGCCTGGTGCCCGTGGGAACCGGCAACGACTGGGGTCGGATGTTTCAAATTCCCGAAGATTACAAAAAAGCCATCGCCCTGATTTGCGCGGACAAAACCTTTGTGCAAGATGTAGGTCAAATTACGTATTTTGATAAGGGTGAGATGAAGGTGCGTTATTTTGCCAACGTTGCGGGAATGGGCTTTGATGCACTGGTAGCGCAAAAAACCAATCGCCAGAAAGCCGAAGGTAAGGGAAATTCCCTGGCCTACATGTACAATCTTTTTACCGGCTTGTTTGAGTATAAGCCCGCCATTAACGATGTGTTTGTGGATGGCAAAAAATACGTCTTTAATACCTTTAGCATTAGCGTGGGTATTTGTAAATATAATGGCGGAGGTATGATGCAGTTGCCTGCCGCCATTCCTGATGATGGCTTGCTTGACATGACTATAATCAAAAAAATAGGCCTTGGAACCCTTCTGGCGCAGTTGCGCAATTTGTACACCGGAACCTTTGTTAAGCACCCCAAAGTGGCTACTTTCCGGGCAAAAAATATTCGCATACACTGCCATCGCCGGGGCTTTATGATGGAAGCCGATGGCGAAAGTCTGGGCGAATCGCCCTTCGAGATAAACATTACACCCCTGGCCTTAACTACTATAATTTGTAAAAAACCATGACACAAAAAAGCCCAAAACAAAATTATATCCGGCTTAGCGCAAAGTATAAACTGGAGCATCAAAAGCTGCAAACCATGATTTCGCGGGTGGCATTGATGCGGATTACGGTCTTCCTTGCCGGCCTGGCAGCACTGTACTTTTCCACTTTTTACACCAGCCTGCACGTGGTAATTGTTGCTGCCGTATTTGTAACGGGCTTTGTGCTAATCGTTGTATGGCATGCGCGCCTGCATCAGCGCAGGGACGAGAATGCCCGTTTGCTCCTGATTAACGAAAATGAAATCAAGGCTTTGGATGGCGACTACAGCAATTTTGCCGAGGGAGAGGCTTATTCGCATCCCGACCATCCCTTCAGTGGCGACCTTGATATTTTTGGGCGAGGCTCCATTTTTCAGTATCTCAATCGCAGCGCAACCGTTATAGGCGAAAAAACCCTGGCACGATGGTTTAATAATCCCACCAAAAAAATAGATGAAATAAAAAAACGCCAGGAAGCCATCAGCGATTTAAAAGACCGCATTGAATGGCGGCAGCAGTTTCAATCGGTCGGGCTGTGGCTTCAGGATAAGGAGGAAGACCGAAAGGGAATATTGGAATGGATGACCCGACCGGCTGAATTTCATCAGGGCATTTATCGGATTTTGTTAGTACTGATTCCCTTGCTCAGCACTTTTATGCTTGTTATGATGCTGATGGGAAATGTGAGCTTTCAGAGCTTTGTGCTTTACTTGCTGGTTCCTCTGGGAATTGCCATTGGCCGTTCCAAAACGGTAAACCGAAATCACGCCCTGTTGAGCAAAAAAGCAGATTTGCTCGAAAAATATGGCCGCCTGATTCATCTTATCGAAACTGAAAAATTTAAATCAAAAACCTTACGGGAAGCACAAGCTGAATTAACGGGCGTGCATAAATCGGGCGATGCCCTGCGCCGCCTGGCAAAAATCATTCAGGCCTTCGACAGCCGGCTCAACATTTTTGCCTGGGTCATACTCAATGCATTTATTTTGTGGGATATCAGGCAGGCGCGCCGCTTAGAGTATTGGCGCGAAATCCATAAAAATGATGTGGAGGCCTGGTTTGAGATTATGGCACTGTTTGATGCCCTTAGCAGCCTGGCCTGTTTCTGGCATAACCATCCGGCCTTTGTTTTGCCCAAGCCTGTCGAAAAAAACTTTGTTTTGGAAGCCAAAAACTGTGGTCATCCTTTGCTTAAAGCCGAAAGCCGCGTTGACAATCCCATTTCGTTCGAGGGATGGCACAACTTTATCATCGTTACCGGAGCTAACATGGCCGGCAAAAGCACCTACCTGCGAACCGTGGCCGTTAATTTTATCCTTGCCATGACGGGTGCTCCGGTTTGCGCCAGTTCTTTTGTGTATTCACCGGCCGATATTTTTACTTCCATCCGCACACGCGATAATCTCCTCCAAAATGAGTCTTACTTTTTTGCCGAACTCAAACGACTGAAAGCCATTATCGACACCCTGCAATCGGGAGCACAACTTTTTATCATTCTCGATGAAATACTCAAGGGAACCAACTCCAAAGACAAGCAGGAAGGCTCGAAGGCTTTGCTTCAGCAGTTGATCCGCTACGATGCTTCAGGATTAATTGCTACCCATGATTTGAAACTGGGTGAATTGATCGATGCCTATCCCAGCAATATCCGCAACATGCGCTTCGAGGTAGAGATAAAAAATGATGCCCTGGTTTTTGATTACCAACTCAAAACAGGCATTTCACAAAACCTGAACGCAACCTTCCTGATGAAAAAAATGGGTATTACTATTTGATAATTAATTTTCTTACCCACTTATTTTGATCGGTGCTTAGATGAAGATAGTAAACGCCCGCCTGATAATTACTGCAATCGATTTTTAGTTTGGATGAGGCCTCGGCAGCGGTAAAATTATCGCTACGCATTTTTTGCCCTGATGCGTTAAACACAGTAGCAGTTAAATCGGCGTTAAAATCCTTGCCGGGATAAACGTAAAACAAGCCATCGCCCGGGTTAGGTACAATGGTAAAAATATCAGCACCGGAAGTCAAGGCATCCAATCCTACATACTCATCGATGGTAACATCGCGATGCGCCAGATCCCAGCAATCGTTCGTATCAAAATAAGTATAAGTGAGTGTGTGTGTGCCAATACCTGCAAGTACCGGGTACAACCACCCATCGCTTACGCCCGGACCGGAATAAATCCCTCCTTCGGGGCTGCCTTCGGTAAGCTGGTAAGGAGGCGAATTAAGCCCCAACAGCGGCAACGAATCAAAATTAACTTCGGGCAAAGGCAGAAATGTGAGGCTCAATGCATCGCTGCTGATGCCCGAGCAAGGAGCCAGGGCAAAAGCATTGAATACCAGGACAACCTGGCCGTTGCTAAGGTCTTCGTCGCCCGGGTAATACTGATTGTTGGGAAGCGAGGGGAAGGCAAAGGTACCATCACCGGTAGTTTCCCAAAACACGCTCTCCGTATTCACGGCCACTCCCGATACACCAATAGGGCTAATATTTTCACAGCTTTCGATATCATCGCCGGCATCCATAATGGGCAGGTGATGGATAAAGAGGCTGGCGTTGTCCGATTGGGATGAACCCTGATAATCCCAGGCCGTTACGGTGAGATTTACTGTTCCATAAAAAATATCATCGGTACCCGGAAAATACTCCGGATTAACGAGGGTGTTGTTGTCGAAGGTACCATCACCAGCAGTTGACCATTCAAGGCTTTGCGCATTGATGATGTAGGCCTGGGTGTTAGCACTCTGGTCTTCGCAGATGCTCAGGTCGGGGCCTGCCGAAACGGCCATTTCCATCTGTCCGCTGGGCGGAAAAATAATGTAATCAACAAAGGCGCAATCAAAGCCATTGGACACCGAATAATCTTTTTCGTAGGCCCAGGTAAAGGTATGTTCGCCCGTTAGCACAGGGAAGGAAGCATAGCCCCAACCCAACTCGCCTGCCCACTCACCCTGCATCACATCATCCACATAAAAACGAAGATAATCGTAGCTGGTCTCGCTCGAAACCGCATAATAAAAACCAATTTCACCATCCAGCAAAATATCCATGCTTATCGAAATAATGCTCGTTTCATCGTCATCGATATCCCCCGATTTCATACAATACGCTCCTTCGTAGGGATCGAAGTCATCGATAAGCCAGGTAGTATCGCCCGAAAATTCCCATTCGTACATACTGAAATCACCGCTTTCGAAATCCTCGGAAATAAAACCAACACTAATGTCCAGGGTTCCGCTGGCCGCATAATTGTTGTCAGCTGTAGCATTGATGTTAAAGTTTGTTGCGTAACCCAGGGGTGCATCTTCCTCGATATAAATTTCAAATTCGGCAGTGCCAATACTACCGCCGTTAATGCTACTAATAGTGTAGCTGCCGTTAGTAATCGTAATAAAGGGATCATTAAGCGTGAGTTCGGTTTCTACATTAAAGGCTTTCCCACCACCGGTATTTTTTACTTTTACAAATACCTGCAAAGTTTCGCCCGGCTCAGCATGGCCGTTATTGCCATCTTCAAACCAACCGCTGCCAATCGCCAGGTTGGGGGCAAAGGCTGCGAGGTAAATCTGGCTTGCATATACATTTGTTCCGGCTTCGATGGAAGAGGATATCACGATATTGTGAGCGTTAGGCACCGCGTTAGAAACCTCAAAGGCAAAGGCGTTTTCGATGAGTTTGGTTTCGCCAGGGGCGAAGGCCTCCAGGCTGGCAAGGCTATCGGTCAGGCTGATGTATTGGTCGGCGCAGGCAATCATCATTTCGCTGGCTGCCACTATATTTTCGCTGATATTTTTTAGCTCCAACGTCAAAATGGCCGTCTCACCATATTCGATAATGCTATTGTCGCCCGATTGCACTGTAACTTCTCTAATCACCACATCGTTTACCCCATCGGTGGAGAAGATTAAGGATTTGGTATTTTGCAAACCATTGGCATCTTTCACGAAAAAATCAACATCAATGGCTTCGTAAGGTTGGGTAGGCGTTCCCTTGAAAAGACCATTCTCGGTAATTTCCATCTCCACGAAACTATAATCCGGTTCCAGCGTGATCATGGTATTGGGAGCTACCTGGGTATTCGAAATATCCAATATCTGGCAATTAAAATCATCGCCTTCCGAAACCCCGGCATACCAGCTATTATAGCCGGCAATAGCACATTCGCCATAATACAACTCGATGGTGCCATCGGGGTAGAGACTTAGCGCAAAATTCTGGGTGTTGTTGGTTCCGTATTCTTTGCTGTCCCATCTAAAGGTAGCTTTGGTACTATTGCCCTGATACCACATACTTCCGCCGCCTTGTACTTGCAGAGTATTGCTCATCATAGGGGCGATATTGCACATATTTTTAAACAGGTTTTTTTGGTCAATAAGAAAGGTCCACGGGTAATTATCGCCCTTAAACATCAGGTAGCCGTCCGTGTGCAGATATACTTTATTATAGGTTTTCCCAAAGTAGGGGAATTCGAAGTCGATTTCTTTGGTGGCATAGCCCGAAGTTTGACTGGTAGGAGTCAGTTGCTCATCGCTAATCATCGGGAAATCCATCGAGCCTTGCAGCACGTTGTATTTTTGTTGCAATTTCCACTGATAGGGCGGGGTTCCGTTGGTTCCGACCATTTGATGCTGGTAGGGTTCGTTAACGATGGCGGCAGGAAGTTCATCGTTGAGCACGTCCGGTTTTTCAAAGTTTATGTCCGCATCCACCCAAAGGGTGGTAAGCCCGTTTTCGGTAATTGGCACGTTGCTTTGCAGGCATGGGAATTCGGTAGTACCAAAGGTATAATCCATCAGCGAAAAATTATCCACCATGCCGGTGCCATTGTTGGAGGGATCGTTTTCGTCGATAAGCAAAAAGAAACGGGCATCCCCCCCACTGGCGATATGCGAAAGCAGCGGCGTTACATCCAGTCCAAAATCCAGGGTTTTATCTCCGGCACCACTGCCGCCGGTCATATAATGGTCGCCACCCTGATAGTTGAGGATGGGGAAATCGATAATAAACTCCGGCTCAGTGGCCCCTGGTGTGGTAGCCACGCCAGCCATAACCTTGATTTTATTTCGCGAATCGTGGGTAAGTTTAACCTTAAAGGTAGCCTGAGGCTCGGTGTTCTCTTTGGCCTTTATCACGTGTACCATTCCGTTCCAGGGGCCGCCCTGAGGGTTCATTTTACGGCACAAGCCGCTATAAAGCAGATACGAAAAACCCGCATCGCCCCACGAGGAAGCGTAATAGCTGTTGGCGAGTTTTACGCCGCCCATCTCCCAGTCGAGGATGTTTACTTCGCCATCGTTGTTGATGTCGAGATCGTTGGTGTATTGACCATCATTATTAATATCGTAGCGGATGGAATCGTGATAGCCTACCACGCAAAGGGCATGGTTGGCATAAGTAGCCAGCTCAAGCATAACGTGTTTTCCTGCCTCGGGCGTACCCGGAGGAAGGATTAGGTTGGAACCGATGGCGGCAGTATAAACATTGCCCACACCCCCGGTTTCTTCACCATTCAGGTGGTTGGCAATCCAGTGCTTTAGGATGATTAGCCCATCTTCGGTGGTTACATCAATACTGTAATAATCCCATAAGCGATTGTGCATGGCACTGTAATAAACATCGTAACCGCTTATCCAGCGGGCACTACCGCCATAATTCAACGAACCGCCGTATTCTTCTACGTTGGGTGTGCCGGCATATTTTATAATGTTCCAGCTATCAAAAAACGAACTTGCCTGACCCGAGCCCATGCCGCTCCAGTTATACACAAAGTGCGTGGGATACTGATTCTCGATGACGTTGGCCGGCAAGTCGCGCAGGCGGTTTATTTCGTAGGTAAAAGTATAAGCTACTCCACTGGCCTGGCCACATTCCAAAGCTACCTGGTCAAAAATAGGCCTAAAGTAAGGCAGATCCGAATTATCCACTTCTACAGGAAGTACGCGGCTTTTTGCTGCCTCGGTAAGTGTGAGCTGCGGCAGGTCTTTAAAGGCCTCCAGGTCTTCATCTGCTATCAGCGGCAAGCCATTGATAAATAATTTGCCATCTCTTTTTTCGATTTTACCAGAATAATCCTGGGCAATACTGAATTGTATTGATAGAAGTGCGGTAAGCGTGATAAGAAGTTTTGTGAGTTTGCCTTTCATAATATAGCTGTTTGAAATTGTTACAAAATGCAAAAATAGTTTTATTATAAAAATGACCTCATGTCTGACACAAGTTTAAGAAACGCTAATAAGATGTATACTTTTTGACTAATTAATGAGATGTTTCAAGAAGAAAAATGAGTAAAATAATTAATTTTGTAATTTAATTAGATAATCATGGCGAAACAACAACCTGGATTATATGGAGTAAATTTTTCAAACAGAGACTTTACTCAAAGCGACACTTGGGGGAAGAATCAATTTAATTCCTCATTCCCGGCAGGTTTGACAAATTATCTTGCTTCAAAGGGTTTAGAAAACGCATATCTGTATCTTGACAGAGAATTAAAGGTAAAACATAGAAAAATTTCGACAGAACAACTTTATGGAATAAATCCAGATTCTAATGACTTATTTTTTTCATTTGAATGCCCTTTCACACCTTATCAACAATTGGTAATTGGAACCTTACCGAGAGTGGATTTGGTAACTCAATATAGAAACAACGGACAATCTGTGCGACCTCTTGAAGTTAAAATGACAGCTTTACCCGACAACTCAACATGTAGCCTGAGTGAAGAATATTATGGCATTGAAATAGTTATCAGGCCTGATACAATCGTTTATTTGGCTTGTAGCATTGCAGCAAATTTCAAAGAAAATAAAAAAAATCTTTCTACACTTATCGGAAATAATTTTGATAAAATACGTGATTGGACTGATGGCGTTGCTATTTGGCCTTACCTAACAGAAATGATTGCTGCTTTAGATAAAATTGTTCTTTCAGTTATAGACAAGCAAGAACCCTTGCTAATGCAACCTGTATGGAAAACAAATGGCAAATCTCCCAAACTTGCTAACCATTGTTTAGATGTTTTTGTATGGTCAAATTTCGCATTTACTCAATTATTTGTAGATGTTGCAAGAGGTGAACTTTCAGAGGGAACTACCAGAATCACCCGACAAGTAAGAACCATCATTTGGCTTTTTAAAATGCTTTATGATTTTGCAAAGCAAGGTCAAATCAACCACCATAAAATTATTGACGAGCTTTCATACAATACCGGGAATGATAAGGCTTTTGCAGTAAGTGGTAGAATTACACACAGGTATATGGCTTGTATCGAATTGACAAAACCAAGAATTGAGAAGAAGGAAATTAAAAAAATTATTCTTGGCGGCGGGCAAAATTTACTAAGTCCCGAAAGACGATTCGATGCGATTATTTATAACTCACCAGAACTTTTTACCTAATGGAAGTAGTGGATTTGTTTTCAGGATGTGGTGGTTTATCACTTGGCTTTCAAAATTCAGGTTTTGAAATCATGGCAGCCTTTGACAAATGGGAGCCTGCGGCAAAAGTTTATCGGGATAATTTTGATCATCCTATTTACGATACAGACTTAGGAAGCCATGAAGGTCTTGATTTTGTAAAGAGACTTAAACCACAAATGATTATTGGTGGACCACCTTGCCAGGATTTTTCAAGTGCTGGAAAAAGAGATGAAACATTAGGACGTGCAGACTTGACAATTTCTTATGCAAACATTGTAGCGGCTGCAAAACCCGAATGGTTTGTGATGGAAAATGTTGAGCGGATTATCAAAAGTCATATTCTAAAAGAAGCATTACAAATTTTCAAAAATGAAGGTTACGGTATTTCTTATCAGGTTTTAGACGCAAGTTTTTGCGGTGTCCCTCAATCAAGAAAACGTTTCTTTTTAATTGGTCATTTGCGCTCAATTGACAATTTTTTAAATCCCTATTTCAACAAAAATCAGGCAAGCAAACAAATGACCTTGTATGACTATTTCGGTAATTCATTGGGCGTTGAGTATTATTATCGACACCCAAGAAGCTATGCAAGACGCGGGATTTTTAGTATTTACGAGCCAAGCCCAACAATTCGTGGTGTAAACAGGCCAATCCCAAAAGGCTACAATAAACACGACGGCGACCCAGTAGAAATAACAGAAAAAGTAAGACCCCTTACTACCAAAGAAAGAAGTCTGATACAAACTTTTCCTGAAGATTTTATTTTTAATGGAAGTAAGACTGTCCTTGAGCAAATTATTGGTAATGCAGTTCCTGTTAATTTAGCCGAGTTTGTTGCCGGTTGTATAAAGGAATATATTTCTGATAAGCAACATAATAAAATGATAAAAACAGGACAATTAGAACTTGCATTTAACGAATAAAAAAGGCTAAAATCAAAAATCGTGTATGAAACATTGGGGGCTATTTGGATTCAAATCTCTGTCAAACAAATAAAGGCATCTGAACTATGAAAAAAATGTTGATTATTATTACCCTGCTTTTTATTAATGGATTATTATTGGGGCAGGAAAACGCCCAATGGATTCGTACATCGGCCATCTCGCCCGATGGCAGTCAAATTACTTTTACCTACAAGGGCGATTTGTATCTGGTGGCTTCCGGCGGTGGCGAGGCACGTGCTTTATCCTTTAACACAGCCCACGATTTTATGCCCGTGTGGAGCCACGATGGTGCTAAAATCAGCTTTGCTTCCAACCGCTTTGGCAATTTTGATGTTTTTGTGATGGATGTAAATGGCGGAACACCCCGGCGGCTCACCTTCCATTCGAATGATGAATTCCCTTACACTTTTTCAAGCGATGATGCAAATGTAATATTTGGTGGGCAACGGATGGATGTAGCCGAACATCGTCAGTTTCCCACGGGTGCGCAGCCCGAGGTTTATCAGGTTTCGGCAGCAGGTGGCCGCGTGGATCAGTTTTTTACCATTCCTGCCGAGGATATTCAAATTAGTAAAGATGGAAATCAGATTATTTACCATGATAAACCCGGTGGCGAAAATACCTTCAGGAAACATCACACTTCTTCGGTTTGCCGTAATATCTGGAAATATGATGAAGATTCAGATCACCATACCATGATTACCACTTTCGTGGGTGAAGACCGGAACCCGGTTTTTAGTCCTGACGAAAAAAGTATGTATTATTTGAGTGAGGAAAGCGGGACTTTTAATGTGCACAAATTAAGTTTGGATAATCCGCAACAAAATGAGCAAATCACTAACTTCGACATGCATCCTGTGCGCTTCCTCAGTATTTCTGATGAGGGGACTTTGTGTTTTACCCATCATGGCGATTTATACACAAAAGCTGCAAACGGACCTGCAAAAAAGTTGGATCTTGTAGTTCGCACCGAGGGCAAAACCAACAATACACGCATAATCCCCATTTCGGGCAATGTAAGCGAAATGGCCATCTCGCCCGATGGCAAAGAGGTGGCCTTTGTGGTAAGGGGCGAAATATTCGTTTCGTCAGTCGAGGGCAAAATGACCAAAAGAATTACCAATACTCCGGCGCGTGAATGCAATGTGCGCTTTGCTCCTGATGGCGAATCGCTGATTTATGCCAGCGAGCGCGATACCTTGTGGCGCATTTTTCAAACTAAAAAAATAAACAAGGATGAACCCCACTTTTATGCTTCCACCTTGTTGAACGAAGAAATTTTGATTGACAATAATAAGGATAACTACCAGCCTGAGATTTCGCCAGATGGCAAAGAAATTGCCTACATCCAAAACAAGACAAATCTGAATATTTATAATTTGGAATCGAAGCAAATACGCACCTTGCTTAACGGCGACCAGCTTTATTACATGGGCGACGGCGATCAGTATTTTGCCTGGAGCCCCGACAGCAAATGGCTTTTGGCGGAATACAGCCCGCTTTTATCCAACACCGAAGTGGTGCTTTTGGCTGCTGATGGATCAAAAGAAATGTTCAATTTAACGGAAAGTGGCTACGGCGACCAATCGCCAAAATGGGTAAACGGCGGCAAACAAATGCTCTGGTTTAGCGACCGCAATGGCTTGCGCTCTCAAGCCAACAGCGGCGACCGTCAGGAGGATGTTTATACCCTGTTTTTTGCTCAGGATGGTTGGGATAAATTTAGGATGGGAAAAGATGAATATGCGCTATGGAAAGAAGTAAATGAGAAGCCCAAAACCAAAACGGATGATGACGAGAAGAAAAAGAAAAAAAGCAAAAAAGAAGAAGCGGCCATCGATTCTACGGAAGTAAAAATTGATTGGGGAAATCTGCGCGAGCGAAAAAGTCGCCTCACCATTCACTCTTCCAAATTAAGCGATGCAGTGCTGTCCAAAGATGCCGAAACCTTGTACTATCTGGCCGCCTTCGAAAAAGGCATTAACCTGTGGAGCACAAATTTGCGCACCAAAGAAACCAAAATGCTGGTGAAGCTGGGTGGCGAATCGGGCAGCCTGAGCTGGGACAAGGCCATGGAAAATCTATTCTTGCTCTCGGAAGGTGGTATCTCTAAAATAGATATTAAGGAAAAGAAGGCAAGTCCTGTCAAAATTGAAGGAGAGCTATTTTTGGATGTTACGGCCGAACGCCAACAGATGTTCGACCATGTGTGGAAACGCAACAAGACTATGTTTTATATTTCCGATTATCATGGTGCACCCTGGGATAAATTAAGGACTGCTTATGAACCCAAACTTGCCGGGATAAGCAACGATTTTGAATTTGCAGAACTCTTGTCCGAAATGCTTGGCGAACTTAATGTGTCGCACTCCGGTGCCCGCTATCGCCCCAAAAATAAGCTGGCTGATGAAACTGCTGCGCTGGGTATTTTCTTTGATTATGATTTTAAAGAAAATGGACTTAAAATTACCGAAATCATCCAGGGTGGCCCGCTCGATAAGAAGGATTTAAAGGTGAAGTCGGGCATGATCATACAGGAAATAGATGGAGAGGAAATTAATCAGGATATTGATTTTGCGAAATTGCTAAACCGAAAAGCCGGCGATTTTACCTCGCTTAAGGTTTACGATCCTTCGGGCGATTCTACCCAGTATCTGAGGGTGATCCCCATTTCGCTGGCGCAGGAAGGTAGCTTGCTGTATAAAAGATGGGTAAAGATAAACACGGATGAAGTGGACAGCCTGAGCGGCGGAAGCCTGGCCTACGTGCATATCCCTGGCATGGGCGATGAGCCTTACCGCAACATTTACGAAAAAGTGATGGGCAAATATTACGACCGCAAAGCCCTGATTGTGGATACACGCAACAACGGCGGTGGCGACCTGGTGGCCGACCTGACGATGTTTTTGAGCGGCAAACGCTTTTTGGATTATGGCATCGAAAGCCGCACGCTGGGCTACGAGCCGGCCTGGCGCTGGACAAAGCCTTCGCTGGTGATGGTAAACGAATCCAACTACAGCGATGGGCATTGCTTTGCCTGCGGATACCAGGAATTGGGATTGGGGAAAATGGTGGGTATGCCCGTGCCCGGAACCTGTAGCTGGGCTGGCTGGGAAATGCTGCAAAACGGAACCGTGGTGTGGGGATCTATTCCGGTGAGCGCGAAAAACACCAAGGGCGAATGGCTGGAAAACAATCAAACCTATCCCGATATCATCATCAAAAATATGCCCGGAGTTATTGATAAAGGCCGCGACCAGCAACTGGAAGCCGCCGTGGAGGAATTGATGAAGGAATAGTCATAGTATGGCTTTGAGCCATGCTATGACTCTAATGTTCCAGTCATGGTATGGCTTTGAGCCATACTTTTTCTTTAACCACACCTACCTCAGCACGATCCTTCCCATGGTTTCAGAAATAAGTTTGATTTTGCGTAGGATGTGATTTTGTTTGTTAAGAATAACCATGGCTTCCTCGGGCGGGCTTTTTTCTAATTTCTCCAGGCCATCGTTGTATTGCCTTTCGAGCAGGCGCAGCTTTAGCGCGAGCAATGCGCTGCTGATGGCATTTGAAAGTTTTACATCTTCGCCCTTTACCTCTATTTTTACCTTAGCCCAGTTGCCGAGCTCATATTTTTCGGAAAGTAAATTTATGGCAAGCTCGCCAACTGCTTTATCTTCATTTTTAATATAAAAACCTTCATTAATAACTATATCCTGATTAACTTGCTCTGTGCTTATATCTATTACTTTTTGATACAGAGGGTTGTTGAGTATGATTTTGTCGCGGCTCAAATCTTCCAATATATACCGGGCAACATTAAACTCGTATTTCTCGGTTTTATCATCTTCTGTTTTTACTTTAAACTCGATGGTACGCTGGCCATATTTCATCAGCAGGCGGATGAGGTCTTTTTCCTGATGCTCGCTCGACAGGAAGTCGATGCCGGGCTGTGGTGGGGCGGTTATAATCGGTGTCGGGATAGGAGCGGGGCTGCCCTGGTCGGGGTCTTCTCTTTGCTGATCTTTTAATTTTTTATCGTAGTTTTTTCGCCGTATCCGGTTCAGCTCGTTCATCAATGTTTCTTCATTGATTTTGAGCAGTGAGGCACATTCTTTTATATAATATAATTGAATGATGCGATCGGGGATGATGGCGATGCTGGTAACTATTTCGCGGGTAAGGGTGGCCATCTTCATGGGGTCACCCTTCGATTCTTCGAGCAGGAGGCCGGTTTTGAAGAAAATGAAGTTTTTGGTGCTTGTCTTCAGGAATTCCTCCACCTCGGAGGAGCGATGCTTGCGGGCAAACGAATCCGGATCTTCACCGTCGGGGAAAAGCACGATTTTTACATCCATGCCCTCTTCCAAAATCATATCGATGCCCCTGAAAGCAGCTTTGATACCAGCAGCATCGCCATCGTAGAGGATGGTGATATTTTTGGTATAACGCTTTATAAGCTTGATTTGATCGGTGGTGAGCGAGGTTCCCGACGAAGCCACCACATTCTCGAATCCGGCCTGAACAAGCGATATAACATCGGTATATCCCTCCACCAGGTAGCAGTTGTCGAGATGGACAATGGCGTTTTTGGCAAAGTTTATCCCGTAGAGTTCTTTGCTTTTGTGATAGATGGACGACTCAGGCGAGTTGACATATTTGGGTACTTTTTTGTCCGATGACAGGGTGCGCCCGCCAAAGGCGATTACCCTGCCCAGGTGGTTATAAATCGGAAACATCACCCTGCCCCTAAATCCATCGTAGGAACCGGTGCCACGGTCTTTGGTAAGTCCGGTTTGTTTTAGATTTTCGAGCGAATAGCCGTGACGCAGGGCGTGGTCGGTAAAAGCCTGCCCCTCGTCGAGGGCGTAGCCCAGGCCAAACTTTTTGATCAGCTCATCGCGAAAGCCCCTTTCCCTGAAGTAGCTTAGACCAATGGTCTTGCCCGGGTCAGTATTGTAAAGGTTGTGCGCAAAATATTTGGCTGCAAAATCGGTGATATTCGCCAGACCCTCTTCTTCTTTTTCGGCGATGACTTGCTCAGGCGTTTTTTCGGTTTCTGTAATTTCGATGTTGTACTTGTTAGCCAGATATTTTAGTGCTTCGGGATAGGAGAGCTTTTCGTGCTCCATCATAAAATGCACCGAATCGCCACCCTTGCTACAGCCAAAGCATTTAAAAATACCCAGGCGCGGTGTTACCGTAAACGAGGGCGTTTTCTCGTTGTGGAAAGGACAAAGACCCAGGTAGCGCGGCCCGCGTTTTTTGAGGCTCACAAAGTCGCCCACCACCTCTTCGATGCGGGCGGTGTCGAGAATTTCCTGTATGGTATTTTTATCTATCACAAATCAAAGCCTTGATATAAAATGCAAAATTATCAAAATCGCGGTGGCATCTGTGGATTTTGTTAATTGCCCAAATAAATAGAACAAAATTGATTTTCCTCATTTTCGAACAGCCACAAGTCCGAAAAACGTAAAAAACGTCAGGACTTCACAATAAGTGAAACCAAAATGACCAATATCATTTATAATGAAAACCACGCCGTGAATTCTGCCTAAGCAAAAAACAAAACTCAATCGTTCACACTACTGTCAGGAATTATTCACGGTTGGACTGATGCCAATATTACCTTGTCAAATCCAAAAGAGCATTAATGATAGTTAGCGGATGCGAAGGATTTCCGGGAATGTATAAATCAACTTTTAGGTCTTTTAAGATGCTCCGGTCGATGGCTTTGCTATCGGCAAAAACACCGCCACTGATGGCATCGACCCCGCACAGCACGAATATTTTGGGATCCGGGGTAGCATCGTAAGTCGCGCGCAGAGCCCTGGCCATATTTACGGATATTGGGCCTGTTACCACAACTCCGTCCGCGTGGCGCGGCGAGGCCACAAACTCAATCCCGTATCTGCCCATGTCGAAGTTGGCATTGCCGCTCGCGTTTAATTCGGTTTCGCACGAGTTATCGCCTCCCGCCGACACCTGCCGCAGTTTTATCGATTTTGAAAATGCTTTCCGAACCTCCGGGCGAATGGCTATTTTATCCCAGCCAACCGGCCTGGTTTCGCCTTCTTTGATAATTAAATTTTCGCGAATATTTGATGAGGTTTTATAATCCCGGGTAAAACTAATTTTTTCGGGAAAGGCAAAGGCACACTCTCCGCAAAAGGCACACTTGCCCATGTCGAGGCTAAGCGGATTTTTGGAAATAGCACCCAGCGGGCAAATATCCACCACGGCCTGTTCGTCAACTTTAGCATGTGATATTTCAGGCTTCCCTCTGAATGGTGGTCTAAGGTTTACGTTCCGCAAATCGGGAATGTATTGTTTGCCGTTGTGGTAAATTATTTTGGCTTCCTTAATCATATCCTTACTTTTTAAAAATAAAATAAACTGCCAATAATATTGTGGAAAACCCTTTCATTTTCGTATTATAAATCGTGGCCACAGTAGCTTAAATTATAACTTTTGTTGTTGATGGGAAAATCAGAAATCTCCACATTTCGCAGCGACAATTCCAAGGCCTTCCAATTGTGCATGGATGGGTCTTTAACTTTGTAGTGTTTCAATTCGCCTTTTTCGTTGCTGATGGCGCAGTGGCAGATTTCGCCACGCCAGGCCTCGGTGAGCGCGATAGCAAAATGATTGGGTTTAAGTGGTAAATTGTAATCGGGCTTTTCGGGCTTATTGGGCTTAAAATTATAGTTATCCAACACATTGCGAATCCAGGCTATGGATTGCCTGATTTCTTTTTTCTTTAACAGAAACCGCGAAAAAACATCTCCTCGTTCATCAATAATAAACTCGAAAGGAAATTGCTGATTGGCCTGATTTGGATGCGTAATTCGTATATCGCGCTTAACAGCCGACATCCGGGCCGACAGACCAACCGTGCCTATCAAACGAGCCTGCTTTTGGCTGATGGTTCCCACATTATCGAAACGGTTTTGGACACTGGGCAGGCGAAAAGTAAGCCCGGCCATTTCTTCAAATTGCCTTTCGTACTTTGCCAATACCACAAGGAGTTCCTGTTTTAATTCTTCGGTAAATGGGAAGTGCGTGCCTCCAACTCTAATCAGACTTTTCCCAAAACGATTGCCACACCAGAATTGTGTAAAATTGATAATAGCCGTTCGCAGAATACCAAACACATTGGCACCCAAATGATAAGCCGCGTCGATACACAAAGCACTGATATCGCCGGTATGTATGGCGATGCGTTCCAACTCGAGTGCCATTGCCCGCTCAATCTGCGTTTGCTCTGCCACCACTTTTCCCGACAAGGCTTCCATAGCGTGAACGAAAGTAACGGCATGGCCAAAAACGGTGTCGCCGGCAATATTTTCGGCCAGGAGATTGCGTTGCAGATTGTGTTTTTTATCGATAAATAATTGCTCTACTCCCCGGTGCTGCCAACCCAGTTGAATTTCGAGATGCAATACATTTTCGCCATTGCAGATAAATCGGAAGTGCCCGGGTTCGATAATTCCGGCGTGAACAGGGCCTACGCCCACCTCATGCAATTCCTCGCTTTGTATCGAATAAAAAGGATAATCATCCATCTGTGAATTTTTATCAGCCCGATTATGGGGATATCTAACCGGTTTTAGCCAGGGATGATTGATAAATTGAATACCAAAATTCTCATGTATTTCCCTTTCGAAAATATGCAGGGATAGCATTTTTTCGCTTAAGGCTGGTAATTCGTGTTTTTCGGAGGATTGAAGAAAATGAGAAAGGATAATAATATCGTGGTTTTCATCATCGGCAATAGCCATGATAAATTGCAAACCTCCGCGCTGCCCAAAAGCATAATAACTTGCACAGTGCCTGGCATCTTCGTTTAAAAACTGCAAAGCCAGGGTAGAAAAATCGGAATAATCAAGGATTTCTATCTTATCAAAATCCACAGCTTGATTATTCTTTATTCGTAATATTTTATCTGATTCAATCATCACATTTAGTTTAAGACAGCGATGGCCGCATTAATTAAATCGGTAAAAAACAAGGGCGGATTAATACCCAAATAGAAAAGCAAGCCAAAGAGGATAAACTGGGAAATAGTTTCGTAGGGGTTTGTTTTCACATCCTCGATTACCTGGGTCTTGCTATCTTCATCGTAAAGAAGGTGAAAGGCATTTTTGGCAAAGGTGTAAATGATGGAGGTCAACAATAGCAAAACAAAAATGGCAATGTAATAATGATGGGCCAAAAACATGGCTTTAAAAGTAAGGAACTCGCTAACGAAAAGACCGGATGGCGGGATGGCTAAAATCGAGATGATGCCAAGCAGCATCGAAAGCCCGCCTATTGGATTCTTTTTGAAATAACCGGCGGCATCTTTTATCCAATAGGATTTGAAAAACTGGTACATCTGGCCAATTTGATAAAACAAGCCGGCTTTGGCAAGCGAGTGAAAAACGATATGCAAAACCGCAGCGTAATATCCCAAACCTCCTATGCCCAGCCCCAGCGCAACAATCCCCATGTGTTCGAGGCTCGAAAAGGCAAACATGCGTTTGTAATGCTTAATCCGCATCAACTGAATGGCCGACATAAATACGGATGCCACGCCGGCAATCAGGAGCACATTTTGCGCCCACTGCAAAATCTCCGTTTGCGCTATAAGTGTAAATATCCTGAAAATCCCCAAAAAACCTACATTCATAAGGCTTGTCGAAATAAAGGCACTGATGGGCGGGGGAGCCACGGTGTGGGCATCCACGGCAACGGTATGCAAAGGGAACAAACCCATTTTCGCGCTAAATCCGGTAAGCACCAGCACAAAAGCCATCTTCAACCAAACAGGGTTCATCTGATGCGTGTTTTCTAATAAGTGCGTCAAACTCAAATCCGTTATTCCGCTGCCGCTTGCCGCGATGCTCAAAAATAAAATTCCAATAAATGCCAGGGCTACCCCAACCGATGAAACAAATAAATATTTCCAGGCCGCCTCGAGTGCTTCCTTGCTTCGTTCGTGAAAAATAAGGATGGAAACAAATAGCGTGGTTGCTTCAACGCTCACCCACAAAATGGCAATGTTTTCGGCAAAATACGCACTGATCATCGCGGTAACGAGCATGATAAGCGATGTGTAATAAATCGCCTCCTGCTTTGCTGTAAACTGATGGCGTTTCAAATATAATTTGCTATGGTAAAATGTGGCCATGCTCAGGAGGCCGAGAACCAGGGAGAGCAATACGCCCAGGCTGTCAAATTTGTAGTAAAGCGAATCAATAGCTCCCAAATGCAAATAGGCAAATACAAGCAAAGCTAAAAGTGCTACAAGGAAAATATTCGACAGTACTTTGTTGAGCGATGGATTAGCAAACAAAAAAATGCAAAGACTCAAAACAACCGAAAAAATGATAAAGCCTGCTAACATTTCATTTAGTCTTTTAGTTTGGATAACTGGTGGGTTTCGGTGCTATCGAAAGTGTCGCCAATACGATTAACAAATACCCCGAGAACCAACACACCCATTACAAGGTCTAATAAAATTGCCATGTTAACCATCAGGGGCATCACACTTCCTACGGCAAGCGAAAGCAAAAAAATACCATTCTCGATAATGACATAGCCTACCACATGCGAAAAAATATTTTTGTGAATGATGATGAAATAAATTCCAAACAAAACGGAGGCAAATGCCACAGTAAAATACTTGGTGTGAATCTGATCGTTATTCAACGAATTGCTTAGCAGGAAACTTAAAGTGATAAAAACCACCACAATAATAATGGAGTAAAATACAGGAACAAATATTTCCTGCTCCCTTTTCAGATTATTGTGTTTGCGAACCCTGTTTAAAAACCGAGGGACAACGATCGATTTTATAAGGATTGTTTCGACAAGAATGAATACAAAATCAAATATCTCAATTTCATTTAAGCTAAAAAAAACAATCCCGAAAAGTATGGCTCCCTGTATGGTTAAAAGCCAGATAAATTTTTTCACCCTTTCAGAAAGGGCAAAATAAATTAAGGTGATCGCGTATAGTATGATGAAAATATAGGTCATTTTAATTTAGAATTATTTTTTGTGTGATGATTAATACCGTTAAAAAAATAACCACAGCAATGGCCGAAAGCATAAGTATCCATTGGGGGTTTTTCTCCATTTTATTGCGTGCCCTAAATGCTTCAAGCAGGCCGACCGCAGCAGCAAATGCCGCCATAATCCCAAAAAATGTCGCTACCTGCCAATACCACGACCAGGAGTTCTGAATAACAAAACCTGAGATTAAAGTACCATAAATGGAAAATTTTAACCAAGTGCCAATATGGATCAAAGCCAGGTCGAAACCGCTATTATCCAAAACCATCACTTCGTGAACCATGGTCAGTTCGAGGTGGGTTTTAGGGTCGTCAACGGGCATTCGCGAATTTTCGACCATAGCGATGTAAACAAAAACGTAGATAGAGGCCAGGCCGATAATGTAGGAGAGCTGAGAGCTGAGATGCAAATGGAAAAACAAATCCTGGAATGAAACATAGCCGGTAAAGAGTGCCTGGCTTCCCATCAAAATGAAGAAGGCAGGCTCGACCAGCATCGAATACAAGGCCTCGCGGTTGGCTCCCATACCCTCGAAACCGCTGCCTGTATCCATAGCGGCAACAATCATCATAAATTTGCCAAAGGCTAATAAATAGGCGAAAAACACAAAATCGCCCTGAAAGGATAAAATACTTTTTTGTGAGCCAACAGGGATAAATAGCATCGCCGTGGCGATGGTGGCAAAATAAATAAGCGGAGCCACCCTGAAAAGGATGCTTGTTGTAGTGCTGTAAATTGCTCCTTTTCTGAACAAACGGATGACATCATACACCGGCTGCAAGACCGAAGGCATCTTGCGTGCGGCAATTTTGGCCTTAACCTTAATAACAATGCCGATAAAAAAAACAGCCGCTATCAATATTAACAACAAACTTATCATCTTAAATCAAATTAAAATAAGTGAGCAAAAATATGAGGGCCAAAAAAACCAGGGCATAAAGCAAATAATGCTGGATTTTCCCGGTTTGAAAAACCGCTATCTTTTCTAACCATGTCAATATTTTATTGGTGGGTCTGGTAATTAAAACGTCCTCAAAAACATCGCTCGAATGGGTTTCGAAATGCCGTGGCTTTGGAAATATTTCGTCCTCGCCAAATTCTTTAAAGTCTTTTTTTACATTGACTAGCTTTGAAGTTAATTGCACATAATTATCGGCATACGAAGTAGCTGTGTATTGATGCAGTGCCGGATTAGCTCCCGCATAAGCGCATCCCCAGGTTGGGCCTTGTTTTACGGTTTGCAGTTTTTGTTGCCAGGCACGAAGCAGCCATACTATTCCGATTATCACAATAAAAACCCCGGAGCTTAAACTAATTTTATTTAATGTGGGGATAAGCTCGTGAAGCGCAGCAGTATCGCTGGTGAATACCCCAATTATCGTGGCCAGCGGCTGCATAAAAATTACAGGAACAAAGCCAATCAAAACAATCATAAATCCAATCATAAAATTGGGCAAAAGCATCGAAGCACCAACTTCGGTGGCAGGCTCAACTTTGGCAGTCCGGGCTGTTCCCAAAAAGATAATGCTAAACACTTTGGTAAAACAAAAAATGGCCAGCCCGCCAATAATGGCCAATCCTGAAAAGCTAAGCAGCAGCACAGTATCGGCCATCAAACTTGCCGTATGAAGCGATTTAAACATGCCCACATAAATCAGGAATTCGGATATGAAGCCGTTAAATGGGGGCAATCCACATATTGCCAATGCACCCAGCAGAAAGAACAGAGCAGTTTTAGGCATCTTTTTAATTAAGCCGCCAAGCTGCTCAATATTTCGGGTATGGGTTTGTGTGTAAACTGCGCCTGCCGTGTAAAACAGGAGCGATTTAAAAAGAGAATGGTTTAAAATATGGAGGATGCCTCCGCCAAAACCGAGCACTGCAAGCACCGGAATATTTTCGGCCAGGCCAATCACCCCCAGTCCAATGCCAATACCAATAATTCCGATATTCTCGATGCTATGATAGGCAAGCAGTTTTTTTACATCGTGCTGAACAATGGCCATCGAAACGCCAATCAGGCCGGAGGCCAGCGAAATAGTGAGGATAAAAATACCGATGTCCAATAAATCGTGGTGAATATACATCAGCACCCTGAGTATCCCATAAATCCCCATTTTTATCATTACGCCACTCATCACCCCCGAAACATGCGACGGAGCTGCAGGGTGTGCATGGGGCAACCACGAATGCAAGGGAATAAACCCTGCCTTGATTCCAAAGCCTATAAAAAACAAGAGAAATAAACCAAAGGGATTATGGGATGCAAAATATACGGCGAGTCCCTCAAAGCTAAATTCAGCCCCGGTTTGCACATAAGCCAAAATAAATGCAAGCATCAAAAAGACAAGCCCTACGTGCATTTGTATTAAATATTTGATGCCGATTTTTATCGTTTCCTTTTTCTCCGATTCAAAAATCACAAGGAAAAATGAGGATAGCGACATGATTTCCCAAATCATCAAAAACGCAAGCGCATCATGCAGCATCAACACCAAAAGCATAGAAATATGAAGCCAAAGGAAATTGAAGAAGTGCCAGGCCATTTCCATTTTATTTTTTTTGTTCAGGTAAGATTGCAAATAGCCTTTTGCATAAATAATTCCGGTGATGCTGGTAAAATTAACAACTAAAATAAAAAATGAGGAAAGTGGGTCTATCTCAATATTTAAAGTACTTCCTAAAAAAGGAATAAAAGCCAGGCTTTGTTTGGATGAGGCCGCCAATGTGTTAAGAGCCCAAATGCTTGTAATAAAAGCAAGAGCAGCGTGAAGCACTAAAGTTGAATAATATTGAAATCGCCTGGGAACAACAAATAATGCCAGCGAAAGTGTGATCACAATTTTAAATAAAACAATAAGCATGGAGTCCATAATTAGCGTCTTTCATATCTTAAATTTTTTTGCAAAAGTAGAATATTGAATCATGCCAATATGCTTTGTATGTGGGGAATTTAGACCATTGGGCAAGTTTTATTTTTTTAAGATAGCTTGGGCGGTTTTTAAAAGTTGGGATGTGTAACAGAATCATGCCATTGCCTGTGTTTTAGTAGTTTAAAAAGGGTTATTTACAAATACATACAAATAGATTTTTCAGTTTTTGAAGCACCCGTTTTTTTTCGTTTCTTTTGCAATAAAATCCAAACGAAATGATTCAGCGGTTTAAAACACGAGAAGTAAGCGTTGGCCAAGTGGCGATTGGCGGCGATAATCCCATTCGCATCCAGAGCATGACCAACACCAACACCTTGGATACCCTGGCCACGGTAGCGCAATCCATCCAGCTTTTTGAAGCCGGCTGCGAAATGGTGCGCATTACCGCCCCGGGCGTAAAAGAAGCCGAAAACCTTGCTGCCATCAAAAGCGAAATCGAAAAGCGTGGCTACCAAATCCCGCTGATTGCCGACATTCATTACAGCCCAAAAGCCGCTGAAGTAGCCGCAGCCATCGTCGAAAAAGTGCGCATCAATCCCGGAAATTACACCGACCGCAACCGGGGGAAAATCAATTTTTCGGAGGCTGAATACCTGCAATCGCTCGAAAAAATCCACGAAAGTATTACGCCGCTTATCCGGATTTGCAAGAAATATGGGACGGCTCTGCGCATTGGCTCCAATCACGGCTCGCTTTCTGACCGCATCATGGACCGCTTTGGCGACAGCCCCGAGGGCATGGTGGAATCGGCGTTGGAGTTTGCCCGGATATGCCGCGAAGAAGATTTTCATAAGCTCGTGTTTTCGATGAAATCCAGCAACGTGCGCGTGATGGTTTACGCCACCCGGCTTTTGATAAAAAAAATGGTGGACGAAGGCATGGATTACCCGGTGCATCTCGGCGTTACCGAAGCCGGCGATGGTCGCGAAGGGCGCGTTAAATCCGCCCTGGGCATCGGGGCACTGCTAAGCGAAGGCTTTGGCGATACTGTCCGCGTATCGCTAACCGAAGACCCTGTAAACGAAATTCTTGTTGCCCGAAAAATTGTGGACTATTTGCAGCAGGATAATACAATATTTGCCACCGATATTTTCGGGCAGTATTTTAATATGCCTTTTGAATTCCACTTGCGCCCATCGGCTGATGAAATTTTTGGGATTAAGCAAAAACCCCCGCTTGTAATCGGGAAACCTGCTGAGGAAAATGCCAAAGAAAAACCGGATTTGGTTTTATACAAACATTCCATTTCGCCGCAAGGCATCGTATTGCTCGATTTGAAAAGCGATAAGCCCGAGGCGGTGAAAACGCAAAACCCCATAGTTGCGCAAAGCGATGCTTCGCCAGCAGTTTTTGAGTACCGGCAATTGATGAAAAATCTCGACTTGCGGAAGCTGAAAAATCCGGTAATTTTCAACAAAAATTATCAAAGCTCAGGATTGGATTTGATGATAGAAACCGCCATCGACTTTGGCCCCTTGTTTTTGGATGGCTTTGGCGATGGGATTTGGATTGAAGCAGAAAATGAAACCAACGCCGAAGTGCTTTCGCTTTCTTTTGATATTTTGCAGGCTTCGGGGGCACGCATCACCAAAACCGAATTTATCGCCTGCCCGTCCTGCGGGCGCACACAGTACGACATTCAGGCTTCACTTAAAAAAATAAAGGCGGCCACCTCACATCTCACCGGATTAAAAATTGCGGTGATGGGCTGCATCGTAAACGGCCCCGGCGAAATGGCCGATGCTCATTACGGCTACGTGGGCATGGGGGCAGGAAAAGTAGCCTTGTACAAAGGAAAAAAACAAGTGGCCAAAGGAATTGATGAAACCGTGGCCGTAGAAACTTTAATCCGCATCATCAAGGAAAACGGGGATTGGAGGGAGCCGGAAGGATGATTAAAAGGAATCTTGGTTTAAAGAAACCCGAAAAGAATGAATTTGTGTCAATGTATTTTTAATTAACAGAAAGTGTTATTAATTAATTTGCAATTAAGAAATGAATGTTACCTTTGCAGATAAGAAATTAGAAAAATGGGCAAACAATTTTGCCCTTGCACAAAAAAAGCTCGGCAATAGCAGAGCTACAAAATATCATCAAAGACTTGACGATATGAGAGACGTGGATAGCTTTGACAACTTGCGATTTTTGCCTGGAAACTTCCATAATTTATCAGGGAACAGAAAAGGGCAATGGGCTTGCAGTTTGGATCATCCGTACCGGTTGATTTTTGAACCTGCGGAAAAGCCACTTTCAGCAAACCAACATGACACTCCAATATTATCTGATTTAAAGATTGTTGAAATTTTAGAAATTGTTGATTATCACTAATAATGTAATATTATGACACTGGAAAACCAATATTTCCCTGATGTAGTTTTTCACCCAGGCAGCACTTTGGAAGAGAAACTCCAGGAAATGGGCATGAGCATTAAAGAATTTGCCCTGCGTACCGGGAAGCCTGAAAAAACGATTATTGCTGTTTTGAAAGGCACAAGTGCCATTACCCAGGAAATGGCGATAAAATTTGAAAACGTTACCCAAATACCTGCCAATTTCTGGATGCGCAATCAACAGCGATACGACGAATTTAAAACACGCAAAAAGTTAAAGGCAGTTATCACCAATGCATTGCCCTGGGCAAAAGAATTCCCGTATGCCGAAATAGCCAAACTTAATTGGGTGCCCACCACCCGCAATGCCGAAGAAAAAACAGCCAATCTGTTGAGCTATTTTGGCGTTGCTTCACACAGTGCATGGGAAAAACTTTATATCGAAAGTGTGCTTAAAGTGGCGGCCTACACTTCGTTGAAACATACCCACCAGCCACATGCTATCTCGGCCTGGCTGCGGCAGGGCGAATTGCAGGCCCGGCAAATTGAAGCCCCGGTTTTTGATTTAAAAAAACTAAAAAACAATATCCCGGTCATGCGCCAATTAATGATAATGAAGCCTGCCGACTTTTTTGTGCAATTGCAAAACGTGTGTTTGCAAGCTGGTGTAATATTGTTGTTTACCCCAAAACTTCCAAAAGTTCCTTTAAGTGGCTCTACACGCTGGCTCAACAATACACCACTTATCCAGTTAACGACACCTTACAAAAAAAACGACAACTTTTGGTTTACTTTTTTCCACGAATTGGGACACATTATTTTGCACGGCAAAAAATACATCTCGCTCGAAAATGTGAACTTTGCGGCTGCTGACCCCGAAAAGGAAGAGGAAGCAAACCAATTTGCCATGGCACAAACAGGATTAGGGAAAAATTTAGAACTAAGCACAAAATAATAATTCATCTTATCAATTATTCCCCCTCCGAAATCTCCCAGGATGCCAATAGGTTCTGAAATAATTATCACCGATACAAGCTGCTTAATTTTGCTATTCAAAAAATCAGAAAAACAAATTTTCGCTTTAGTGAAGCACTACTCGAAAGAATTATTAAAGATGCAGGTGAGTAGGATGATGAGAGTAGGATCCCATTAGATTTTCATCTTGTTAATTATTTCCGGCAGTATTGCCAAGCATGGAATTATGCACTGCGTTTAAACAGGATTCACGGGGTGACTTTCCATCAAAATAAAAATACCGAGAAAAATCAAAATACCTCCCCATACTTTTGCAAATAGTCCTATTTTTGCGCCTTTGCTGCATTTTGCACATCATGAAATGAAAGTCATAACAAGTATTTTTACGCATACTATATTACAAATACATAATTTTAATAAAAAGCTATGGGATTATTTCGCAGTCTTAGAGGTGAGTTAGTTGACATCATCGAATGGTTGGACGACTCCAACAACACGATCGTTTACCGTTTTGAGCGACACGACAACGAGATTAAAAACAATGCAAAGCTGGTGGTTCGCGAAGGACAAACAGCGGTGTTTATCAACGAAGGCAAGCTGGCCGACATTTTTACGCCCGGCACTTACACCCTCAACACCCAAAACCTCCCGATACTTTCTACCCTCAAGGGATGGAAATATGGTTTCGACAGCCCGTTCAAAGCGGAGGTTTACTTTGTAAGCACCCGCAATTTTACAGATCAAAAGTGGGGGACCAAAAACCCCATCACCCTTTCCGATCCCCGTTTTGGGATGCTCGAGATTCGTGCCTTCGGAACCTACGTGATGAGGGTTACAGAGGCGGATAAGTTTATCACCGAAATTGTAGGCACCGATGGCCACTTTACCACCGACGAAATTTCGGCACAGTTGCGCAGCATGGTGGTAACCCGTTTTACCGATGCGGTGGGCGAATCGGAACTGCCCGTGGAGAAGTTTGCCGCCAACGCCAACGAGTTGTCACAGCTTACCAAAGACATTATGCAAAAAGAGTTTAATGCTTATGGTATTGAACTCACCAAATTCCTCATCGAAAACATCTCGATGCCAGAGGAAGTTAAAAAGGAAATTTTCGAACTCAGCCGCCTGGAGCGTGTTGACCTCGACAAGCTGGCCAAAATGAAGGCCGCCAAAGCCATGGAGGTTGCAGCTGGCAACGAAAGTGGTACGGCAGGAGCCGGAATGGGCATGGGCATGGGCTTTGCTATGGCCAACCAAATGGGTCAATCGTTTACCCAGCAATCGCAGCCACAACAGCCCGCACAACAAGCTCCCTCCTCAGCACCTCCGCCTCCACCCATGCCGCCGGCACTGGCCTTTCATGTGGTGATAAACGGGCAGCAAATGGGACCTTACGACATGAATACCCTCGCGCAAATGGTCAGTCAAAATCAAATTACCAAACAATCGTTGGTGTGGCGGCAGGGAATGGCCAACTGGACTGCTGTTGACCAGGTTTCGGAATTAAACAATTTATTTGGAGCAGTACCTCCTCCATTACCACCCCAATAATTTTTATTAAAAAATGAAAGAATCAGAAAACACAGTACAAAAAGAAGCACCCAACACTTTTGGCTGCATCAACTGCGGCGCAGATTTGAAGTTTAAACCGGGCACCACCAGTCTTACTTGCGAATATTGCGGAGCGAAAAACGAAATACCCGTTTTGGATACGGAAATCGAAGAACTGGATTTTCATGAATACCTCCGAAAGCAAAGTACCGAAGAAAAGACGGTTGAAGTACAATTGGTAAAATGCGAAGGCTGTGGGTCAGAGTGTACCCTGGAGCCTAACATCACTTCTTCCTCATGCCCTTTTTGCACCACCCCGCTTATTGCGAGTTCGGCGCAATCAGTCAGCATTATTCAGCCCAAAAGCATGCTCCCTTTCAAGGTGGAAAAACAAGAAGCCATTACCGCTTTTCGGAAATGGATTAAGAAATTGTGGTTTGCACCCAATGCGCTAAAAAAAGCAGCTTTATCTTTTGAGCATTTCAAGGGAATCTATCTCCCGTTTTGGACTTATGACTCCGACACAAACACGCAATATGTCGGGCAGCGCGGCGAGCATTATTATGTTAGCGAAAGTTATACCGAAGAAGTGGATGGTAAATCGGTAACAAAATCGCGAGAGGTACAAAAAACCCGTTGGTATTCAGCATCAGGAACTGTAAACGAAGCCTTTGATGATGTCTTGATTCCGGCTTCAGAATCGCTGCCCAAGAAAAAGTTGCGCGATTTAGAGCCTTGGGATCTGGAAAACCTGGTTCCCTTTGATCCCAAATTCCTCAGTGGTTTTATCTCCGAAAAATATCAGGTGAACCTGGAACAGGGCTTTGGCAAAGCCAAAAAGATAATGGATGAGCTTATCGAACGAGCCGTACGAAATCATATTGGCGGCGATGAACAACGCATTTACAGCTCGAAAACAGATTTTGCCTCCATCACTTTCAAGCATATTTTGCTACCGGTTTATGCCAGTGCCTACAAATTCAAGGGCAAGGTATTCCAGTTTATGGTGAATGCCCGTACAGGCGAAATACAGGGCGAACGCCCGTGGAGTAAATGGAAAATTGCGCTAAGCATTATTGGTGTTTTGATACTAATTGGCGGAGGCTATCTGCTTTATAAATACCTATCTGCCTAAGGATAATAACAATTCATATTATGAAAAAAATGGCTGCAAATACTTGTGGCCATTTTTTTTAGCTTGTTTACCGCTTGAGCTTTCACCAATACATCATGATATTACAAATACAAAAGCTGTCTGGCAGCACTCATGTTTCAATGATTTTTTCATTATTCAGTGTTCGATATTTAATCGAAACGTATTTTGTTTAGACGCGAAGCATAAATAAAGTCCGCAGGCGCGATGCATTATTAAATCCCACAGACGCGATGTGTTATTAAATCCCACAGACGCGATGTGTTATTAAATCCCACAGACGCGATGTGTTATTAAATCCCACAGACGCGATGTGTTATTAAATCCCACAGACGCGAT
>Ga0307929_1000455_pt1 | contig 39732 bp, 27 predicted proteins | sample AceLakmetage1330_FD_203160 | JGI IMG/M metagenome (GOLD analysis project Ga0307929, IMG submission 203160) | Saline water microbial communities from Ace Lake, Antarctica - #1330 | ecosystem: Environmental > Aquatic > Non-marine Saline and Alkaline > Saline | place: Antarctica: Ace Lake... | reverse complement strand
GCAAAAATCAAGGATTCACCCACAAAGGAGCAAATATGAAAAAAACAGATAAACGCTACAGGGCCTACCTGGATATCCTGAAAGAAGAGCTGCTTCCGGCCATGGGCTGCACAGAACCCATTGCCATTGCCTATGCTGCCGCAAAGGCCAGAGAAACCCTGGGAACCATTCCCCATCGGGTGGTCATTGAAGCCTCTGAGAATATCATAAAAAATGTCAAAAGTGTCGTGGTGCCCAATACGGGGAATCTCAAAGGAATAGCAGCATCGGCCGTTGCTGGCATTGTTGCCGGAAATGCGGATAAGGGCCTGGAGGTAATTTCATCTGTGGATGACCAGGAGCGAAAAGAGATGAAACGCTTTTTGGAATCCGAAGAAATTCTTGTCTCTAAAAGTAAAAGCGGTTTAATATTTGATCTGATGGTGACAGTGTCATCCGGAAAGTCAGAAGCCTCTGTGCGGATTTCCCATTTTCATACCAATATTGTGGAGATCAAAAAAGACGGAAAAATTATTTTCCAGAATCAACCCTGTGATGAAGTTGAAAGTTCGAATCTCACCAACCGCTCCTTCATGAATGTGGCGGATATCGTGGATTTCACTAAATCTGTGGAAATATCAGAGATCAGGGAATTGATCCAACGGCAAATTGACTACAACACCCGAATCGCCCAGGAAGGGCTCAAGGGCAAATGGGGGGCCAATATCGGGGCTATCATTCTTGAAACATGGGGAGATGACATCAAGGTTCGGGCCAAAGCTATGGCTGCGGCCGCATCGGATGCCAGGATGGGCGGATGCGAACTTCCGGTGATCATTGTGTCTGGCTCCGGAAATCAGGGGATCACCGCCTCGGTTCCAGTGATTGAGTATGCCGCAGAATTAAAGGTGGATGAAGACACATTGTTCAGAGCACTGGTGCTGTCCAATCTGGTTACCATTCATCAAAAAACAGGCATTGGCAGGTTATCTGCATATTGTGGTGCCGTCAGTGCCGGGGTGGGTGCCGGTGCCGGAATCGCCTGGCTCCACGGCGGTGGGTTTAAAGAAGTAGCCCACACCATGGTTAATGCCCTGGCCATTGTATCAGGTATAATCTGCGATGGGGCCAAACCGTCTTGTGCTGCCAAAATCGCATCCGCCGTGGAAGCGGGTATCCTTGGATTTTACATGTATAAAAACGGCAAGCAGTTTTACGGCGGGGATGGCATTGTCACCAAAGGCGTGGAAAATACCATTGCCAATATCGGCAGGTTGGGACGGGATGGCATGCGGGAAACAGACAAAGAAATAATCAGGATCATGCTGGGGGAGTAAAATATTTTAGGAGCTTTTCAGAGAAAATAACTGTAAATTACGGCATCCTTCATATAAAAACTCAAAAGTACTTTACAGTCTTTTGGGAAAAGCCCCTGAAAATGGGGAATGGTCAAAGAAAGTGTAAAGTATTTTATGAAGGATGTCTCAATTACTATTATTCCTCTTTGGAAAAATTAGGAAGTAAAACAAAAACAGGAGGGTGCTTAAGATGCGGTATAGGGATCTATTTGTAGCGATACTTGTGGTTGTAGCAATCTTTACAGCTAACAATGTGGATGCGCTTGAATTTTCAGACACATTTTTTTTTGGTGATAGTTTAACTGACAGTGGTGCTTTTGTCGGTAATGCAGATGCTGGAGATGGCGAAACTTTCAGCATTGACCCTGGACTGATATGGTCCGAAGTTCTGGCCAACTCATTTGGTCTCAGTGCAATTGCCAATAACCCAAACAATCTTCTGAATACCAGCGTTTCAGGCACAAACTATGCACAGGGTGGCGCACAGGTGACCTCACCAATTGGAATTGGTCAGTCGGCATCATCACAAACGGCATTGCCATTGTCCACACAGTTGGCAAATTATTTCATCTCTAATCCAACAGCCGATTCAAATGCTTTATATACTGTGTGGGGAGGGGCTAATGACATATTCTTTAATGCAGAGATGATTGCTGGTGGATTACCAATTGCAACAGCAATGACAAATTTAAACACAAGTGCCAATGATTTATCCGGTTTGGTTACACAATTAGCCAATGCAGGGGCAAACTACATTCTTGTTCCCAACTTACCAGATCTTGGTCCTACTCCATCTTCAATAATTAACACTATAAATACGGCCGGAGCGGGAAATCCTGGATTAAATGCAGCTTTAGGTGCTGCAATAACAATATTAGCCACACCTGCCAACTCGCCTGCTGACCAGTCTGCGGTACAACTACAGGCATTGGCTGCTGCCGAGGTAGCTCTAAGTTTTCCAGCCGGTACATTAACGCCGACGTTTGCAACTTTCGCTGGATTATCCACATCGTTGACTGATAGTTATAATGCATCATTGGCAGCAGCTCTTTTAACTAATAATGCCAATATTATTGGTTTGGATATGCATACGCTTTTTGCAGAAATAATGGCTGATCCGGCAGAATTTGGCGTACTTAATGTTACTGGTTTAGCGAGTTTCAGTTCTTTGCAGGCTACGGTTACTAATGCTTCAAACATACTGGATGCTGATGTTACGCCTTATCTGTTCGCCGACAGCGTACATCCGTCAACCGCAGGCCATCAAATTATCGCACAATATGCGTTATCAGTATTAGAAGCTCCTGCCTTGATTTCATCTTTGGCTGAAATTCCATTCGGTATTGTAAATATTCATCAGGATAATGTTTTAAAAAAATCCCGGCAAGTTTTCAAAAATGCCGCCGACAGCAAGTGGAATTTCTTTGCAGATTTTGGTCATACCTGGCAGGAACTTGATGCCACCGGTCAAACCATGGAAAGTGATTCAGATGATAACTATTTGATGCTTGGTTTATCAAAGAAATTTAATGATAGATGGCTGTTAGGGTTAGCAGTGCAACAGACTAAAAGTACTGTGGACTTTGCCGATGACCGTGGTGGATTTGAGCTTGATGATACTCGACTTTCCTTATTTGCCGATTACAAAAATGATCGGTGGTTTGCCCAGGCAATTGCCACGGTATCTTTAATAGCCGATTACAATGATATCGAGCGTAAAATAGCTTTAGGAACCGGGCAGCGACTTGAGCAGGGAGAAACAGACGGGGATAGCTTTGCTATTAAATTACCAGTAGGCTATGATATCGTAAATAAAAAAGACCTGCATGCAGGACCGTTTGGCAGTATTAATTATCAGTCGATTAATGTTGATGGTTACTCTGAAGATGGTTCTCGCTCCACCGCTATGGAATTTGATGATCAGGATAAGGATTCTCTTCTGGTTGAAGCGGGTGTTTTTGTTGATGCCACACTCGCAGATAAATTTGGGCTACAAGCCAGCTTATCACGTGAGCAAGAGATGAAAGATGATGATAGAAGCATTAGTAGTGGCTTAAAAACCTTATCTGGGAATTCATTTGAGTATGATAATATTGGTGTTGATGAAGGTGCCTGGAAGGCAGACTTGGCAGCAAGCATACAGCTAAGTAATAGAACATCATTGGGTTTTGCTTATCAATGGAGAAAAGGTGATGATTTAGCTTTTACCCAATCAGTTAACGCAATTTTAGAAATGAATTTTTAAGAAAAAATAAGAAAAATAAGGGGACAGACCACGTTTTTTTAAATAATAATAGGGGGACAGACCACGTTTTTTGAACTTAGCGGACTTTTTACAACCCACAAACCGTTGATTTAACAGTTCATAAAATGGAAATTTCTATACTATAAATTTTAAAAAATCGGTCTTGAAATGGGGTTCACTATAGACCCCATTGGCCCCCCAGTTTATGATGACTGGCCGATATTATGACCAACTCCAAATCTGAATTGCCCAGCCAATTTGGTGGGGCGCATTCCCATTTTCCTGGCCCACCATATAACTCATTGATTTTATTAAGTCAGTATCCATTGATACAAAATAAAATACTTTGATAAATCAGAGAGTTGAATCTCCAACCGGGAAAATGGGAATGCGCCCCATTTGGTGTTGCTTATTAACAGGTCTGCAAACGGTAAAATTTATGGTGGATTTGTCGTCACAACACCGCACCACAAAATTTACAGTGGCGGGCATCAACATCGTGACCTTCAGCGCTGCACTCCGGGCAGGATTGGGTGGACACTTTACGGCTAAAAGCCTGCGACAGTTCCACGCTCACAATACCAGTCGGCACGGCGATGATGGCGTAGCCGAGAATCATCACCATTGATGCCAGCGTCTGACCAAGGATAGTTTTGGGAAAAATGTCACCATATCCCACCGTGGTCAGGGTGACAATTGCCCAGTAGATGCTGCGCGGAATACTGCTGAAACCATTGACCCCGCCTTCAATGACATACATCAGTGAGCCGAAGATGACCACCAGGGTCAGTACTGTGTAGATAAAAACGGCAATCTTGCGGCCACTTGCCCGTAACGCTTTCATGAGCCGCCGCGCCTCCCCGAGATAGGGAACCAACTTCAGTATACGGAAAATGCGAAGGATACGAAGAATGCGTATAACCAAGAGGTACTGGCTTCCCGGCAGGAACAGGCTAAGGTAGGTCGGGATGATCGCCAGTAAATCGACCACCCCATAAAAACTGACGGCATATTTGAGCGGTCGTCCGACACACATAAGTCGCAAAATGTATTCGATGGTGAAGATGAGCGTAAAAAGCCACTCGATGGCATAGAGAAGAGTATCGTAATGTAACCGCACGGTACTGATACTGTCAAGCATGACCACGGCAACGCTCGCCAGGATGCTGACGATCAGTAGTACATCAAACCCCTTCCCCGCCGGGGTGTCGGCCTCGAAGATCACCTCATGCAAAATTGTCCGCCAGTGAGCCCGCAGCGGAACCCCCTCACGACACACATCCTTCAAGTATTTCATGATTTTACTCCTGTATATGTTGGGCGGAATCAAGGAATCCAACGGTGCGTTGGGAATTAATAACTTGATAGTATAGGAATTTCCATTTTATGAATTGTTAAATCAGCGGGTTGTAAAAAGTCCGCCCAAAGGGCGCTAAGTTCAAACATATGCGGTTTTACCTCAGCATACTGCCTGTTAAAATGAAGCATAATATCTACCTCAAAAGTCCTAAGGGAGTTCATGACAAATAACCTACCCATCTTCACTTAAAATATGCTGTAAATACTGAGCATTAAATTTGAAAGCGGGTAGTTTTATTATGCTGAAGTCCCTAAGTTCTCATAACACACTCTCCACTTGGTGCTATGATATAAAAAGACACACACAAGGTGATATTTTACCTGTAAATAGGATAAATCCCGGCCCAATCTGGGAGGCCACCTTTTTATTTTTAAATTTGTGCAGAAAGTGGGACACACCTAATTTCCTTGACCAATTCAGGTAAGTACCCGGGCATATATTCCTCAAAATAAAACCCATAAATATCAATGATATATGGCTGTGGAATACCGAAAAACATATGTGTGGGTACTTAGCATCTCTATTTCACTCTTCAGTTGATATGGTAAATGAATATGCTGGATGAAACAACAAGTATATTATTCAGTAGTGTCCGGTTAGGTTCTTGCATATTCATTATTTTTATATAATATAATGCCTTATGGGCAGCGTTTTTGAATATTTGGCAAACATGTTGTCAATTGATTGAAGCAAATTGGGACAATATTTAAAGCTAATGATCTCAAAAAGTCATCATGCAAAAATCTAACCGGACAGCACTGTATATTATTAAAAGTCCAGTGGTTTCTTTTACTTCTTTATGGTTGCTTTTGAGCTTTCTATTGGCATAGTCTTACTCAGCAATGATTGTTATTGACAATGGTAAACCATAACTATACTAATTGTATTGTTTTTATTTAAAATTGGCCATATTTTGCCAATTTTTTACAACCAATTACAAAGTCATGGGGAAAAGTTTGAAAAAAATCAATTTAACAATTAATGGACAAGCAAAGCAGGTAGTTGCCGATGAAAACATGGTTCTGCTGGATCTGCTGCGGGATCATCTACATCTGACAGGGGCCAAACAGTCCTGTGATCGAAAAGGACAATGCGGGGCCTGCACGGTCATCGTTAATAAAAAAGCGGTATTATCCTGCCTCACAAAGGTTCAAAAACTTGAGGGTGCCACGGTGATCTCCGTTGAGGGTCTTGGCACACCGGCCAATCCTCACCTGATCCAGGAAGCCTTTGCCCTGGCCGGTGCCATCCAATGTGGTTTTTGTACCCCGGGCATGGTCATGGCCAGCAAGGCGCTTCTGGACGTCAACCTTAATCCCACTGTTGAAGAGATCAAGCATGCGCTTCGCCGGAATATCTGCCGCTGTACAGGCTACGCAAAGATTATTGAAGCTGTTCAACTGGCCGCCAGGTTTTTGAGAAAAGAATTAACCCCCGACCAGATCCGACCCAAACCCACCGATGCCAAAATGGGCGTTTCCCACGTTAGACCTTCAGCCCTCTTAAAAGCCTGCGGTACTGCCCAGTTTGCGGCAGATATCACCATGCCCGGTGCCCTGGAAATCGCCGTGGTGAGAAGTCCCCATTTCCATGCTGAAATTAAACATATTGATTTTTCCCATGCCGAAAAAATGCCTGGATTTATTGGAAGCCTGACAGCCGCAGACATCAAAGGTACCAATAGATTAAAATACATAGTGGGCGATCGACCGGTGATCTGTGAAGACCGGGTACGCACCCTGGGTGATGCCGTTGCCGTGGTGGTGGCAGAGACCAGGGAACAGGCCCTGGCAGCCGTGGATGCCGTAAAGGTGGATTATGCGCTGTTGCCGGAAATACGAACCACTGATGCGGCCCTGGCTCCCGATGCCATGCAGATTCACCCCGACCGTCCCAACCTGTGTTTCAGCCAGCCCATGATCAAGGGGGATGCGGCCCGGGGATTTGCCGATGCCACTGCCATTGTTGAAGAACGATTTTCCACCCAGATCAATCACCAGGCCCCCATGGAGCCAGAAAACAGCGTGGCTTACATGGAAGGCAAAGGCAAAGACGCCACTTTGGTGGTCATGGGCCGGGGCATTAATATCCACCTGCACATGTCCATGCTCCAGGAGGCTTTGGGGTTTGAGAACATCCGTTATGAAGAACCCTTTTCCGGAGGACAGTTCGGCATTAAACTTGAGATATTCACCGAAGGCATTGCCGCTGCCGCAGCCTTAAAGTTCAATCGACCGGTGCGGTATACCCCAAGCATTGCAGAATCCATGCTCATTACTTCAAAACGCCATCCCTTTGACATGAAAATCAAAATGGGAGCCGATGCCAAGGGTAAGGTCACGGCCCTTGAAATGGATATTACCGTGGATAACGGGGCCTATCATTCCATTGGCAACGTCATCATCAACCGAGCACTTCACATGCTTTCAAGTTCTTATTATATTCCCAACATCAACGTCTCTTCTAAATTGATCTACAGCAACAATCCTTGGGGAAGCGCTGCAAGGGGAGCCGGTCCCCCACAGGCCCATTATGCCCTGGAATGTACCATGAACCTTCTGGCGCAAAAACTTGGCATGGATCCCCTGGCATTCAGAAAGTTAAACAGCCTGGCACCGGGATTGACCAAAGCCACAGGACACCCCGTGGATCAATGGCCCTTCCCCGAGTTGTGCGACGCCATTAAGCCCAATTATGACCGGGCAGTGGCCGATGCGGCGGCACATGATAATAAGGGCACTCTTAAACGGGGGGTTGGGCTGGGCGCTGCTGCCTTTGGTATTGGATTTCCCGGAGATAAATCCATCTCCGCCGTGGAGTTGGAGGCCGACAATGGTGTAACAGTCTATGCCGCAGCGGCTGATCCCGGTGAAGGCAATGATTCCATGCTCACCCAGTTGGCGGCCCAGGTGCTGGAGTTGCCCCTTGATAGGGTTCGGGCCGTGACCCGTAGTACGGCAAAAACCGCAGCGGCAGGCCCGGCATCGGGTAGCCGGGTGACCTTGATGATCGGTGGTGCCACCGTGGCAGCCCTGGAGCAGTTAAAACAGGCCATGGATACAGTGGGCGCTAAAACTTTTGAGGCATTTAAAGCGGTGGATGTTCCCACACGCTATGTGGGTACCCGCTCCGCCTTTGAAACAGCTGCCCTTGATCCTGTCACAGGTCAGGGTCCCTCATCGGAAACCGATGTTCATGCCGTCCAACTGGCCGAGGTGGAAGTCAACACAGACACCGGTGAAGTCCGGGTGGTGAAGATGACCACTGCGGTTGATGCAGGCGTGGTGATCAATCCAAACAATCTGACGGGACAACTGGAAGGCGGCATGGACATGGGTGTGGGGTATGCCCTCCGGGAAGAGTTCATCGCCGGAGAAACCACGGACTGGCGCACCTTTAAGTTCCCCACCATGAAAACCTCATTTGATATGGATACGGTGATCCAGGAGACCCCCAGAACCCGGGGAACACTGGGAGCAACAGGGGTGGGAGAGATGGCCATGGTGTCAACGGCACCGGCGGTTATCAATGCCATTAAAGATGCCTGTGGTGTACTGATAACCGATCTGCCGGCCACACCGGATAAAGTGGTGGCTGCGTTAAAAGCGGCAGACAAGGTCTAAATGACTGAACCTCGCTTATTTTACAGTCCAACACTGAACATGACAGCATGTTCCTATTTGAATTTTTGTTAAATTAAAAGCAGATCCATTGCCCATTCCGGTAGGGGATCTGTTTTTGCTTCATAATTTCCGGACTTCATAACAATGATTTGTTGAAATGGATTGGCTTTAGAAGAATTATCTAAAATTCTGGCTTCATCGACTATAGAGAATGCTGTTTTTATAAGCTTCATAGTCCTGGGTATCCGAGAATGAATTTTTTCTATTGGAACGCTATGCCCTCCCTCTGAGATACGTTGTTTGACTCTTGCCTCATTCAGACTTGAATCAAACAAATGAATATATACAAGGATTATCGTATAGCCATTCGCCTTTGCCTGAGCAAGAAAATCAATTTTTGATTCATGAGAAAAGACTGTTTCAAAACAAAAAGACACTCCTTGGGATATCAAGTCTTCTCTGATTTTAGCAGCCAAAGTTGCCGCATGATAGCTTAACCCTTCCGAATTTTGAGAACCTAAGTCTTTGGCTATCAGATCAGCATTCACAAATTTGATTCCGTATTTAGCAAGATACAGGTTGTAAAATGTAGATTTACCTGCACCATTTCCGCCGGTTAACACCCATAGTTGTTTGGAATTGAACATTAGAGTGCCTTAAACTCACCGTGTTCAAACGAACCGGTCTGCCTTTTTCCAGTAGTAGAGTCCACTTGATCAAGATAACCAGGTTGCTCAACACTTGCCTCATAGTATATTTTGGCAGTCGTTACATTGTTGCCAATCAGTCCTTCAGCCCGTTCCCGTTCGAGATCATTAAAGATAGCATCTGAATCAACAGGAACCGATTGAACCGATGAAGAGATCTCTAATTTAATCGTTTTTATGCCTTGTGATACGGCAAAAGCATCTTCAATATTCAATTTAGATGAAATGGCTTTGCCTAATTTTGCCCAGTACTCAAGTTGTTTAGTTTTTGATCTATTCTGAACCCTGGCTTCGCGTTCCGCTTGAAACGCCAAGTCCTGATCAATTCTTAAAGATACAGTGGCCATCATAATCTCCTATTGTTGACGCAATTAGCATCTTTATGATGCATTTTACCACAATTATAATTAGCGTCTCCGGTTATGTCAATAAAATTTATGTGAAGTAGCATGAAGGGGGCAGGCAGTTGAATTGGTTTAGCTTTTTACAAACACCAACATCTGCGGTTTATCCGTCAGTATTTTTTTGTTTAAAGTTGATATCTTTCATTTTTTTAAGAAGCGCCAATATCATCGCCCCATTTGGCGTTGCCTATGCAATTATAAGCCATGCTTGGTTATGCCTTATTTATTTAACATTTTTTTAGCTACTATATTTCTTTTGTATCATTTCAAATGTTATCAGCCATTGATTAAAAAGCGGGCATTTTTCTCTCATTTTTTCAATCCCAATCTCCTGCGCAATTGTTATCCCAGTTGTTATTTTGCGAAATTTACTATCTTTTGACCATGCATCAAGCCGTTTTGATGGTGCAGTTTCAGGACTGTTGTTAATCGCTTCAGGTTCTCCAAAATCTGTCAGGACATCGTCTACGCGAGATGTACTAACCCCTATGCAGGACGAAAGTATTTCTGCATCACTAAACAGGAGTGCTTCAAATTCGTAGACTGCAATAAAAGGAATAAAGCGTTCATCTGCTCGTTGATCACCAAACAGGTTGACTACTTTTGCCTTCGTTGCCCCATTGATTGTCTCTGCGATCTCTTTTGGCGTTGCTCCCTTACGAACATCATTTATTCCAGGCCAGTCTGATTTTATCCCATAATAATCAACAAACAAGGTCACATAGGTATTTGGCCTTTGTTTTAAATGATTTCCAAAATCTTCTTTGGCTCTTACGAACTTAACATCTCCGCCCTTTTGACCCGGTTTTGAAATCTGTGTGGCATGCATGAAAATATTGTTCCGTGCAAGATATGGACTCACAAGTTTTTTGATAAAAACCTCTTCGGTTTTCCCTTCAACTATAACCATCACCTCGATGCAACTACTCATAGACCGGCCCTCCGACAATTACATTCTTTGTCCAGAGTTCACCTATAGAATAGTTTTTCAACCATTCCGAGAAGTCTTCTTCCTTCAGCCGCTTGAATGTTGACGACCCATCTTCGCGGTTGACAACAATAATATCTTGAATGGCAAACTGATCCACAAGGGCCGGGGATTGAGTTGCCACAATAACCTGCGTCCTTTTAGAAGCGACCTGAATCAATTCAGCCAGAATGGAAATTGCTTCAGGATGAAGTCCAAGCTCCGGCTCATCGATGATAATTGTTGATGGCGGATATGGTTGCAGTAGCGCTGTAGCAAGACAGATAAATCTAATAGAACCGTCGGAAAGATGATACGGTTGCATTGGAAAGTCAGAACCTTTTTGCGTCCAGCTAAGCTTTGTCTTTTCAGCTTCACCCAGTTTTTGTACATCAAGTCGAAAGTCTTCAAAGAAAGGAGTCACAAAACGAATTGCATCGACTATATCAGTGTAGTTTTTGTTATAAGATTCGTTGCTTTTGAGATTCAACAAAAACGGAGCAATGTTTGCGGCATCTCCCCTTAAAGTATGATGATCTTCAATAATTTCTGACCGTCGCATAGGGGCCAATGAACTGGTATCGTGGAAATGGTAAACCATCCAGTCGGAAATTGATTGATAGACAAAATGACCGACACCATTCCAATCTCCATTCATCGATTTCTCATTGCGTTCATCATATAACCGACTTTCTTCAGAAGGGCCTCCATAAGTCCGCCAGCTAGTCGTTACATATTTACGTTCCTCACTGATTAAAAACCTTTCATCTGCCGTTGGGGTTAGTTCAAACCGGTAATGGTTAGAGCCTTTTGAATAAGAACTGAAAGATTCAAATTCAAATGCTATGTCAATTTCCGGGGTTATTTTTGGGCCATTAAAAAGAAAATTATCTGAACCACCCTGTTCAAGAATAAACTTTGTAAAGTTCTTCCGGGTCATTGCCATCAGCATTCGAAAAACCTGAACAAAATTACTTTTCCCGGCTCCATTGGCACCAATAACAATATTTAGATTACCCAGCTCCAAATCGTTCAACTCTCTAATGGACTTGAAACCTTTGATGCTGATTTTATTTAAAGCGCCTTTCATTATTTTTGCCTCTCATATTTTTTTATGGAACTCTTCCTCAATAAGCTATATTTTCCATTTAATAATTATGTGTGATGATTCTGTAGATTGTTGTGAGGTGTTCAATATAACTGCCACAGGCAGACCGTATTCTGGCCTCGGCCTACCCACAAAGAAGCATGAAAGAATGTTAGACGTATCTACTCTTTCATATAAAATTATTTAAAAATCAAAGTCACGGAATTAAATTCCCATTGATCGTTTCCATATTCACAGTATTTTAAAAGATCATGCTTATATCCCGCTGTGTTTGAAGTGAACTGAATTTATTTTTTCCACATTTTTCAGAAGACAATCCAAGGCGTTTTTAAAACCCCTCAACTGTTTAAAGCCAGCAGGCCCGTTACCATCATGTGCCAGACGTCCTGTAACATTGAAATCTACGGTTTATCCGTCAGCATTTCACTTGTTGAAATTAAGTATGGTGTCCCCCGATCCGCGTTTTTTGATCACAAATGTCCTTTAAATGATACCTGATGATACATAACGATAAGACACCAACATCTACTCGGGTGCAATTCAATAATTTAGATTGTTTCAAAATAGTACTCCCGAAACCATTAATGTATAATTTATGCAAATATAACTTATTGATTTTATTGATGGTATATTTTTCAAAAATTATTTTTATCATACAATTCTTCAAAATTTAAATTAGAGATTGCACCCCATCTACTCTTAAGCATTACGGTGGTGCAAATAGTAGATATTGATTTCGATTATTGTGTAGTTGAGCATCACAAGATGAATTTCAAATTTTTGAGAATGGTCTTCAAGATACCTATCCCAATTAATTTTGCCATCAATAAAAATTATGCCATCTGATGCTTCTCTTATTTTATGGACTACGGTTACTTCCCATTCCGTAGTCATCATTTATTGTCCCGTTGATAGTATTTATTTTTTTTGGCAACGTTAAGTTAAGCGGCTTCCACACCGCAAAAAAATGCTGCAATGTCCGGCTTCAACTTATTTGTTGGATGAACCTGATTTGTCGGGTGAGTCAGGTGCGATAAATTCCCTTGGGTAAAAGTACAGTTTGTCTCCATCTCCGCCCAAAGGGCTTCGTCCAACTTTTAATTCAGCGACTATGTTCCCTGTAATGGTTTGTTAATAGGCGTTGGCGATGGGGGAGGTAAAAAAGCACCTTACTGATAGTTTTGAATTGGGGATTGGCATCTTCTGAAAGAGACTTGTACAGACTGGCTCTGGTGACACCTGTTTTTTTTGCAACCTCGGTCATTCCCATGGCTCTGGCAGATGTGTTAAGGGCGTGTATAAACTCTTCCGGGGTTCCTTCTGCGGCATCTTGAAGAAAAATTTTAATATCCTCCGGGGTTTCCAAATATTCGGCTACATCAAATGATCGTGTTTTAAGGGGCATGATTTAATCCTCCAACTGTTTCAAAAGTTCTTTTGCCTTAACAATATCTTTCTTCTGGGTAGATTTATTCCAAGCGTTTGCGGTGAGTGTTCTTTTTTATCCCGTATAGTGGCCCATCTTATGATCAACCCCGAATAATGTTAACGCGGTGCTGACCGGCACCGTGGGCCTCACAAGCAAACGCAGTTTGGTTGTGAGGCCCACGGTGACTCCGTCCAGCTCCTTGTTCATGAGCGGAGCGGCGTGAACGCTGAACATCTGCGGCTTGTCCGATAGCATATTCCTTGTTGAATTTTTGCTATATTGGAAGCAGATCCATTGCCCAGTCAGGTAGGGGATCTGCTTTTGATTCATAATTTTCGGACTTCATAACAATGATTTGTTGAAATGGATTGGCTTTAGAAGAATTATCTAAGATTCTGGCTTCATCGACTATAGAGAATGCTGTTTTTATAAGTTGCATAGTCCTGGGGATCCGAGAATGAATTTTTTCGATTGGAACGCTATGCCCTCCCTCTGAGATACGTTGTTTGACTCTTGCCTCATTCAGACTTGAATCAAACAAATGAATATATACAAGGATGATCGTATAGCCATTCGCCTTTGCCTGAGCAAGAAAATCAATTTTTGATTCATGAGAAAAGACTGTTTCAAAACAAAAAGACACTCCTTGGGATATCAAGTCTTCTCTGATTTTAGCAGCCAAGGTTGCCGCATGATAGCTTACACCTTCCGTATTTTGAGAATCTAAGTCTTTGGCTATCAAATCAGCATTCACAAATTTGATTCCGTATTTAGCAAGATACAGATTGTAAAATGTAGATTTACCTGCACCATTTCCGCCGGTCAACACCCATAGCTGTTTGAAATTCAACATTAGAGCGCCTTAAATTCACCGTGTTCAAAGGAACCGGTCTGCCTTTTTCCAGTGGTAGAATTCACTCGATCAAGATAACCAGGTTGCTCAACACTTGCCTCATAATATATTTTGGCAGTCGTTACATTGTTGCCAATCAGTCCTTCAGCCCGTTCCCGTTCGAGATCATTAAATATAGCATCTGAATCAACAGGAACCGATTGAACAGATGAGGTGACCTCTAATTTAATCGTTTTTATGCCTTGTGCTACGGCAAAAGCATCTGCAATATTCAATTTAGATGAAATGGCTTTGCCTAATTTTGCCCAGTACTCAAGTTGTTTTGTTTTTGATCTATTCTGAACCCTGGCTTCGCGTTCCGCTTGAAACGCCAAGTCTTGGTCAATTCTTAAGGATACCGTGGCCATCATAACCTCCTTCTTTTGACGCAATTAGCATCTTTATGATGCATTTTACTACAATTATAATTAGAATTTCCGGTTATGTCAATAAAATTTATGTGAAGTGCCATGAAGGGTCAGGCAGTTGAATTGGTTTACTTTTTTATAACGCGGTGCTGACCGGCACCGCGTTCAACGACCCAAATAACCGGCTTGTCCGGTTCACTTGGTTGGTTGGAATGTCCCCGACCTCATGCCCTGAACTTTTCTATTCATTATCCCTATCTTTCGGTTCCAACTGCTTGATCATCCGGTCAAAGTCACTTTCAAATAGGCGATCCTGAATGATGCGGTATTTCTCAAATTCACTCTCAGCATGGGCTTTGGCAATTTCTGCTGTGACTTTTCCTGCGTCCCGCAGGATTTTCCGGTCTGTCGCTTCGATGAACCGGTTGAGGCGTTTCTCCCAGTCCTGCATCGTCATTGGGATTTGCCGCAATGCCATATCTTCCGCAACATCCAAATAGGCAGAAACCAAGCGCTGCAATTGCGCCATTTCATTTTCGGTCAGATAGTTTTTGGCCACGCTGACATCGAACTTTTGAATTTTACCTTTTGGAGCGTCTTTCCAGGTGGTCAGCCCCATATTGTCTTTTTTGTGATCCGCACGGTCCACAATCACTTCCGCAGCCGTCTGGCCGTGGATTGCCCAGTGCAGCTTATTTTGTACTGCCGCAAAAAAACGCTTCGTGGCTTTAGCTCTTAGATCATAATCAATGGACGTCGAATAGATATCGGTAATTTTCTGGTAGAACTTACGCTCACTCAGACGAATTTCCCGGATACGATGCAGTTGCTCTTCAAAATATTGTTTGCCAAGGACAGACCCGTCATTTTTCAGTCGTTCATCATCCATTGTATAGCCTTTGATGGTGAACTCCTGAATAATTTTTGTCGCCCATTTGCGGAACTGTACAGCACGTTCTGAGTTGACCTTGTAGCCGACAGCGATGACAGCCGAAAGATTGTAGTGCTTGGTATTGTAATTTTTACCGTCTGCGGCAGTTATTCGAAAATTTCGAATAACTGAATCCTCTTCCAATTCACTATCGGCAAACACCTTCTTCAGGTGATAGTTAATAGTATGCGTCTCGACATCATAGAGAACGCCCATCATTTTTTGGGTCAGCCAAATGTTTTCATCCGCATAAACTGCCTCAACGCCTCCCTTACCACTTGCTGCGATAAATGTCAGGTACTCAGCAGCCGAGGATCGGACAATGGATGTCTCTTTTTTCCCGGTCTTAGATAATATTTTGTTTTTATCCTTCTTCATTTTGTCAATCCTCGGCTTTGATATCAACTTTTTAAAATCCGCAATAGTTATGTTATCAAATGGAGTTTTGTACAGTTCATTAACCTGCCACAATCCACTTTTAATAATTTTCTTTTTTGGAGATGAACGACCTAACCAAGTCATTGATGATTTGCAATCCTCACACAAAGAAATTATGGAAATCACCTTCGATTCAATCTTTAACCGATCTTCTTTCCAATCTACTTCAAAAGTACAAAACGAAAAAATACTTTGGATATACTCACTGACCTGAGCTTCAATCAATTTTTGATAATCGGCGTCAATTAGTGAGGAATATTTTTCTTTGGCTTTTTTTGTTGTGAGATCAATATCCCAGAATTTAAGAAACGGATCATTTATTTTATTTAAAAACGCACGCCCAATGTTTTTCCGAAATATACTTCGGTCTTTATTTTCATTCATAAAGTGCTGTTTCAATCTGGAACGTAGTTGATTCACATCTGTATGAGTACCAACCCGAACAATTCTATCTCCTTGATGACCCTTCTCCCCCTTTTGAAACAAAATATAAATACCGTTGGATGGAATTTTTGCTTCTTCGAATGGAAAGTAGTGCCTTTCAAGTGAGTGGGCCAAACTATGAACAGCTTCACATGTAAAACTCATGTAGTAAGTTCCTTAAGTTTTTGAAGTTGTTTACCAATACCTAACCCTTTAAGAGGGATTTGTGTATTTTTAATATGCGGCAAAAAGTATTTTCGATATTTGTCACCAGCTAAAAATATAAATTCTGTTTCGTCAAAGGAAGCGACCTTAACAAGTTGCAGAAGAGCACTATGCGCCCACTCTTTTATTTCATATGCGGGCATAGTATTGAGCTTTTGCTCATACTGTTCAATTTCCTGTTCCATATCTAAAAGCCCGTATTTTGCTGAAAGAATATAGATAGCATCAGGTTGCAAACTCTTGGCGTATTTGAGATTAAATTTAAAAAGCGTACTAATGTAAAGATCTTTTGCCTTTGCTCGATACTGTAGTTTTTTGCTTACGCATGAAATAAGGACTATTTTCTTATTCATGTTTTTATACCTTCCATAATGTTTAGCTCACTATCTCGCCTACGTGCAGCGGCTTGTTAATAGGCGTGAGGAAAGTGGGAAGGACTATCATCCTTACTGCCGCTGAAGCTTTAGCGGTAGCATATAATCGGGCGATTGTCCACCCCGCGCCCGGCGTCCTGGTTAACATGAAAATCTGCGGTTTACCCGTCAGGATTTTCGTTGTTGGAATTTTTTACAGACTAAAAGTCAACGACAGACCTGACCCTCTTTCTTTTTCTTTTTTGATTTTCGAGTCCCGGAATTCCGTATAATTACAAGCAGCATTTTTTAAATTTTTTCCCACTGCCGCACGGGCATGGATCGTTTTTGCCGATTCTCAAGTTTTTTATGGGCTGAACAGGTGAAAAGTTTTTTTGTCTACAGTTTAGATAGATGGCTTTCAGTTTTTTATGCCTGATGAGTAATTGCTTGTAAAAATCGGTGTTTTGCTTCTCTATATCAGATCGGATTGCTCCCAAACCTATTGAAGAAGAAGGCCCTTCAGCTATTCCCCAACGTTTTTTGGCATATTTTAATGTCAGGGAACACAATTCTTCTGCTTCCCCATTCGTTTTTTTGACAGATACAATATCCAGATTAGTATCCGTGCATGAGCATTTAGGCAGCAGGCAATACTGGTCAAAAATCAAATAATCCTCACCATTGATATTGACTTGCATCTGGTCACCATAGGGCAGGACATCATTGTAAGCATACATTAATCCTTCCTGCTCCACTGCCTCATAATCAAAGAGCCCTTCAATGGTATCAATCTTCGCCGTTTCGGTAATCTGATTCTTAAAGGCAAATTGTTTTTTAAATAAAAAAGTAAAATCGTCATCGTTTAACTGGGATAAAAACAGGTTTGCAAATGCCGAATCTTTTAGAGGCATTTTATTCTCTGCTTCATAATTCAGCTTCTTTTCAATCAGATCAATATCAACCCGGTGGAAAGACAAAATCTGCCTGTTTAGGTTTTCTTCCTGTAAAGGCGTAAGGATAATATCAATAGATTTACAGGTGCACACAGGGTTAGTGCATGAAGAAAATGAACAATCAAAGTTTTTTGTTTTTCCATCCTTCAGGATTGTGGCTATACTTTTCCCTGTACTTTCATCCTTTTTAAATACCATGTTACTTCCTTGTTACCCTAAAAATCTTTTTATTAATGAAAAGTTCATCTGATTCCAAAGGCCGGCAGCTTTTTTTTGTTATTTGCTTTTACCATCTTTCAATAGCTTTTTCATTTCACGGTCAAAATCAGAGATATGTTTTTTATCTTCTGCTTTTCTGTATTTCTTATATTCCATTTTTGCTTTTTCAACAGCCTTTTTATGGCTGACTTTTCCGGCATCTGTTAGAAGGTCTTTCTCACTGATTCGCAGAAAATCGTCCAGTTTTTGAATCCAGTCGTGCATTTTCATTAACCTGCCGTTTGTCGCCTGGAGTTCGGCAAAATCAAGATACATGGAGACTATGAGATTAAGTTGTTTTAATTCATCTTCTGAAAGATAATTTTTTGCAATTGTAATATCTCTTGTGGTTATATATTTGCCTTGAAAGCTGGTAAGTCCTAAAAATGGTTTATCTGCGTCAACTCTCTGGCTTATCATCTCTGCGGCTGTTTGACCGTGGATAGCATAGTGCATTTTATTTTGTACGGTTGCAAAGAATTCCTTGGTTAATGCGTCATCATTTTTATAATCAATACTGGTGGCATAAATATCGGTTGTTTTCTGGTAAAAATTTCGTTCACTGCTTCTGATATCCCGGATTCTTTGAAGAAGTTCTTCAAAATATCTTGATCTTGCCCCTTCCTGTTTCAAACGGTCATCATCCATTGTAAACCCTTTTACAATGTACTCATGAATCCGTTTTGTCGCCCACTGTCGAAACTTTGTTCCCTGTACTGATTTAACCCTGTAGCCCACTGAAATGATGACATCAAGATTATAGTAATTCGGAGCTTTTTGCTGAAATTCGGAAATTCCGAATTTCTTTAACGTCTGTTTTTTTTCTAGCTCTCCTTCAGTATAAATATTTTTAATATGTTCGTTAATCGTTGATTTTGCTTTCCCGAAAAGCATGGCCATCTGATCCTGTGTCAGCCAAACGGTATCATCTTCCAACTGAACCTGAAGCTTAGTTGCCCCATTCGTATCCGTATAAATGATTATTTCTGAATTTTGTTCCATATTTTTTTCTCCAGGTTTCATTTCTATCCTTACCTATAAAATGTACTCGCGCTGGGCGCATTCCCATTTTCCCGGTTATAGATTCAATTCTTTGATTTATCAAGATATTTTATTTTGGATCAATGAGATGCTGACTTAATGAAGTCAATGGGTTATATGATGGGGCCGGGAAAATGGGAATGCGCCCCGTACATTCTGATAATTTTTAATTTATTAACCACTGTGCTTACCCTAACGGGAATGGAGCGCAGCGGAATTCCCGTCCAGTGCAGCTTTTTGTTGTGCCTATTGTCTGTAGTCTTTCTTAATCCTCGCTACAGGGCTTATTTTGGCTAAAAAAGATACTACCTTTCTATCATCAATCTTTTCAGGGTTAATCACAGAAAGGGCGCGTCTAACTTTTTCAATATACTTGATATTTTTTAGGTTAAGTTTCTTGGCTATTATATCTACAGATTTAAGTCCAGTGCCGAGGAATGGCACAAAAAATCCAGCAGTATCCAGACCCGAAGAAAGTCCGAAATCAATCGCAGTCGATGTTTTTTTATTTTTAATTGTCTCTGCCTGAATAAGCCTATTGTATTCATTAACCTTTGTTTCGCGTTCCTCTTGAGTCAACTTACTAAGATAGGAAATTATGGACTTAAAGTTTGCCCCGGAATATAAATGCTTAGAGATTTCTCCTATCTCTGTGACAGAAATAAATTCATTTACTTCTATTAAAGCAACAGCGGGCAAAACCGGTGAAACTTCCTGATGACCGTCATGAAAATGAATATAGGTAGCGAGACGTTGTTCCGAAGAATTTTTAAAGAGGTTCATCATATTCCCCATTAATGAAGTAGAGGCTCTGTTCGAATATAGCTCATCAATAAATACCGGGAAATAAAATGAGTTTAGGGCGCTTGAGATATGTACTTTTTCCGCATTCATAACGAATTCAAACTCAATGTCCTTCCTATCCAAATTCTCTGTTAAGTATTTAAAAACATTATTAATTCCAAAACTGGCGACTCTTTTTGTACTTCCAAAAAGCATGCACTCAAAAGATTGTCTCAATGCTTTTCGGGGCCATGTGAAAAGGTTGTAAACGGAATCGAAATCAAGATTCAAAACTTCTGAAAAAGTTGAAGATAATTCATGAATGGAGTCATAAATGTCTAGGCGATTGAGAATGTAATTATTATTTATCTCTACCAAATCACAAAGAATCAATGATGACAATGCTCTTCTGGATAGAATTGCCTTTGGAGTCACTTTATATATCTCATTGATGAATTCGAAATCGTAGCGAAAGTAAGGTTGGGTTAGGATAAAAATCAACTTGCCGGTCCCGCATAAAAACATTAATTCATCTCGCGTTACTTTTTGATCTTCACAAAAATAAGTGATGCCTTGGTGGAGAGGAAGCTCAACAAAAACGCAATCAAACAGAATAAGGCCGTTCCAAATGTTGACATTTTTAAAGCCTGCGTAATCGAGATAACAACAGTTGTCCAAAAGATCTGAATCTACTATTTCGCTCTTATCTATTTTGCCTTCGAATATTTCGTGTACATGTTCAAACCAGTAGGTTTCATCTCTCTCCTCAAACTCTACTTTATGTCGATTAAGTTTACTCGGAAATAAATTCAGCACAGGATTGTTATACGAGTCTTCTAACCTACCTATATTTGGATTTGATGCGGCGATTTTCTTACGTCCTTCTTCTTTTAGCGCTATCGCATTTAGAACTGCTTGGGACGCTTCTTCATCTTCGATTAAAGCATAAGGATAATAACTTTCCAGTTCGTGTAAAAAATTCAACAATGATTGCCGGTGGATGTCGTCATCAATTGGGTCTGTGAAAACCTTGATCTTTTTGTCAGAAGAAACTCCTTCAACGTGACGGATTTCTATATTTGGGAATTTGATAATAAGTAAGTTTTTCAGATCTCTTGCAGTAAGGGGGAGTCCTGCAAAGCTTAAAGCTATTTCGCTATCTTGAATCGGAGGGATTTTCTCTTCGTATTTGACAGGAGGTATATTGGATAGGGTAACAGGAGTTCCGACTGGCTTGATTGAGTGATTAAATTGTTTGCTCAACTTGTCAAAGTCACCTTCATAATTATGCACAAATATCTGGTAGCTGTGGCCCTCTATTTTGAATATCTCTGTTAAAAAATGAGGAAATTCTGTCCGCAAATAAAGGTCAGCTCTTTTTACTTCGTCTTTCATATCTTCACCTGAATTGCCGAAACCATGTTGTTTTATCAGCACAACACCCCAAATAAGCGGTTTATCCGCCTTCATTTGGATTGTTGGGGTTTTTTTAATGTGATTTCGGTCGAGTTCCCCTTAGATGGCTCATTTCGGTATCAAAATGAGGCAGCTAAGAGCTGTTTTTGAGGGTTTTGAATAATTTTTTAGTTTATTAACAATGGTTTGCAAGAATTTGCTTGGTCCGACCCTATTTTAATTCGGGAATCAACAATGGCACAAGTAGCTCTTCTGGACAGAGTGAATCTAAATATGCTGCCTTCATTCTTTTCACTGCTAACCCATATTTGACCGCCACATCGCTCAACAAACTCTTTACAAAGGCCAAGTCCAAGGCCGGTACCCATTTCATTGTTTGTGCCAAAAGTTGAATGCTTAGAGGATAAGTCAAACAATTTTTCTTGATCTTCCAGATCAATTCCGACACCGCTATCTTTCACAGCTATCTCCCAATGATCCTTATTTTCAATTTTTGAGACTAAAATTTGTCCGCCATTTGGTGTAAATTTGATGGCGTTGGATAAGAGATTTCTCACTACAGCATCCACCATATTATAATCGGCGAAAACCATAGTCGAAACTTCCATCATTGAACTCAATTGAATCTCTTTCTGATCGGCCTGTACTTTCAATTGATTAAGGGCATCCTCTATAAGCGTGTTGAGGTTAAATTGGGCGGGATCAAATTCAATTCTTCCAGTTTGAAGCCTTGCCCATTCCAACAAATTTACGAGTAGCTTAAATAGATGTTTAGATGCCAAGCTAATATTTTGTAGATATCTCTTCTTTTTTTCATCTGTAATTTTATCAAATTGGTTTTCCATCAAATCAGAAAAACCTATCATACTGTGAAGCGGATTTTTCAAATCATGGGCGATAATTGAGAAAAATTTATCTTTGGTAGCATTGGCTTCCCGCAATGATGCATTCGCTTTTTTTAGCTGGCACTGCGAGCGATATAGCTCTAAATGGGTTTTTACCCTGGCGGAAAGCTCCTTAGGATTAAAAGGTTTAGCGATGTAATCTGCCGCACCAAGCTCAAAAGCTGATACAATGCTATCGAGATCATCTTTTGCAGTAATAAAAATGATGGGGATATCCTTGGTGTCAGGATCAGCTTTCAGATGCCGGCAAACTTCAAATCCGTCCATTTCAGGCATCATGATATCGAGCAATATCAGATCCGGTCTTTGTTCCTCGATGATTTTTAAAGCAATCTTTCCATCTACAGCCACTTGTACTATATAATTTGGAGAAAGAATATCATCAATCACATCGATATTGGTAGGTGTGTCATCCACTATTAAAATTGTTGTTTTGGTGTTTTCCTGACTCATACTTACTCCTTTTCGATGGGGTGCAGTTCAATAATTTAGATTTATCTGTTTTAGGTTAAAGTGCTGTATTTAAAGCCAAAGCCTTAAACTCATTTACCAATGATTTATCCCAATTGTTTTTTAAACATTGCCATCGACCATACAAAAGTTGCGCTCTCAAATACAGCATGATTTCTGCAAAATCGAGTTTCCAAAAAGAGCCAGGAGATTTTAACCTCAAATTCACAACACGACGGATAAGTACCCGAGTATATATTCCTCAAAATAAAATCCATAAATATCAACGGTATATCTCTGTGGAATACCGAAAAACATATGCATGGGTGCTTAGCACTTTCAATGACGCCGGAACCAATTGGTAATTTCATATCCTGGGTATTTTTGTACTGCATTCGGGTTTCGTTTGACACAAAGTAACTTTTTAATTTTTTCATGATATTGCTGGAAGATCGCATTTTAAAAATCGTTTTTACCTCTTTGACGATTGCACTTATATTGCCTTCAAACAATAACTCTTTGAAGTGCCCAAAGTCAGCTTTCTTGGCTTTTTTCTTGGGAAGAGAGTCAAGGGCTTTTTTAAGGTTCTGTTTTGCATGAGTCCAGTCAATAACTTCAGTAATTTTTAACCCTGAACCACCCGTTTTTTCAAGCAACTTAGGAATACGTTCCCATATCCATGGCGCACCGTCACCAACGAGAATAATTTCAGAGGCTTTTTCAATTCCCAGTCGAACAAGGTAAGTCTCCAAAAGTTTTATGAATTCAGGGAGTTTTTTGGTTGTTCCATCCACAAATGGGGGCACATCTTTTATAATTTTACCTTCTTCATCGAGCAAATGGATGGTAAACAGCTTTGGTTCTATCCAGTCAGAATTGAAACCATGTTGTTTTTTCCCGCTGGGAATGGGATCTCTTTTATTTTTTCGTTGTCTCAGGCGACCTCCATCCATTGCAAGCAGAACCCGTTGATTTTCAAAAGGACAAAGACTTTCATCCCACAGAAGTCGATCCACTCTGTCTGGAAGTGAAGTGCTGCCTATTTCGGAAACCAAACGCCGAATTTTGTTTGCCCCCAGATCAACGCCTTCTTCCTTCAGAATCTGACTGGCTATATCAAAAGAAGGAGCTATCAAGGCAAGTTGAATGGCACGAAAAGCAAGCCCCTGATCTACCTTATGGACAAATCCCATAAGAGACAATAGCAGGTGATTCCCTCGATTTTGGGGGCCTCTTTTTTTACGCCCTTTTTTGGGAGCTGTTTTAACAAAAAACGGACTTTTGATTTTAATTTTCGTTCCGCTGGGCAATGTGATTTGAACTTCTTGGTATGATACAAGCCGAAGTCCTTTTTTTCCACCCAGAATTCTTAAGCTTTGAAGGAGCATTTTGCAATTAAATAGAGTTGTTAAATAGGATTGCCAAGCAAGATCCTCCAAGGCAGTTGTAAACTCCCGAAGGGTCTCAGTAGCAGAGGCAATATCCCCGCTAAGAATCAAATTTTCAATTTGTGATCCAGCTTCCTCAAGTTTTTCAGACAATCCTTGCATTATGGATTCAATCATCGTATCTTTGGGTTGGGTTATGCTTCTGGCTTTCATTCTTCCCTCTTTTTATTTTTTAGTTATTGTTTTTGGTGAACAAATAACTTACTTAAATAAAAGCAAAAATGGAAGCCTTTTTTGTTTTTTTTTAAAATCTAAATTATTGAATTGCACCCTTTCGATGTCGGGCACTGAGCTCCAATCTGGGGCTGTCCAAACACAATAGCCTTTAAATCATAAAACCCCCGTCTTGAAAAGAGAATTTTGAGCTATATGAACCCAGTGCCAAACTATTGGTTTTTTTATTTAGATAGATGGCCATGTCCGGATAATGTTTTTGATTGACTTTAATTATACCAATTATTATTAAGTAGCTGATAATTAGTAAAATATTCGACAGAAATCCTCTTTCATCAATGCTTGCTATAAAGGGCTAAAGGCCACTCAATGTTTAAAAAAAATAACCTCTGCTGCCCTATGCTTTTAATTTTATTCTGCTTAGCATTATTACTTTCATTGTGCTTAGGATCATTATCTGTAGCTGCCGATACCATAAGTGTTGCCTATAATCCTGGTGTTGCACCTTTAGAGTTTGAAGATTCTGAGGGGCGTGCCGCCGGGCTTATTCCAGACATATGGCATTTTTGGGCCAAAAAAACAGGAAATGAGGTGAGACTGATCAAAGCAGACTCTTTTGAATCCTCCCTGGAGGCTGTCAAAAATGGTTCAGCCAAACTTCATGCCGGGCTTTTCAAAACAGTTGAACGGGAATCGTTTCTTGCCTATTCCAAACCTGTTTTGAATTTAAACTATTATCTTTTCACCCATCCCTCGATTAATTCTATAAGATCCATTGAAGAGACCTCCGGTCTTATTGTCGGTATCCAGAAAGGAGAATTTACGGAGAAATGGGTTCGTGAAAGGGTTCCTGAAAATCAAATCAAGATATATGATACTTTTACTGAAATTTTCCAGGCAGCCCTAAAGGGGGAGGTAAAAGTATTTGTCGCAACCCGTATAAACCTCTTCTACTACCTTGATCAGAACCGCCTGTCAAATATCTTTAGTTACAATGAAAAAAAACCCCTCTATTCCCGTACATACTACTCTGCTGCGTTAAAAAAAAACCAGGCTTTAATAGACGAGGTGAACAACGGTCTTGACGCCATAAAACCCGTTGAAAGAGAACAGCTTGAAAGAAAATGGCTTACCATTGGGGAAGCTCCCACTCCTCCTTCAGTTTTTTGGGATATGCTCACCCCTGACGAGAAGGCTTTTTATGTAAAGAATCAGCACATCAGAGTACACAATGAAAGGGCCTGGCCACCGTTCAACTATAATGAATATGGGATACCAAAAGGGTTCAGCATTGACTACATAAATCTTCTGGCTGAAAAAACAGGTTTCCTGGTGCAGTTCATCAGCTATCCTGTTTGGCAGCAATTTCTCTCCATGATGAAATTTGGTAAACTTGACGTGATGCTGAACATTGCTAAAACAAGTAACCGGGAAGCATACCTTTCCTTTACCTCTCCCTATGCAAAATCTGATCAGATCCTCTACATGCGGGAAGGAAATGAGAGAATCTATGCCATGGAAGACCTCTTTGACAAAACAATGGCTGTGCCCAGAGGTTTCAACATTGAAGAGGTTCTTAAAAAGTATCCCCGGATCAGGATACTCGCCGTTGATGATATGAGCCAGGCAATTCTTGCCGTGTCCAAAGGGGATGCAGACGCTCTTTCAGGCCCCGGGCTGGTCATGCATAATTTAATACGAGAACTTGGAGTTACAAATCTCATACCCATGCAGGAAATTATTCCCAACGGCAACATGATGCCTCTGTGCATGGCCGTGCCAAAGGATCGGGCTATTTTGGCAGCCATCCTGGAGAAAGGTATGAGCCTGATCACCGAAACGGAAATCAGGCTTCTGGAAAAAAGATGGCTTGAGACAGAGCAAAACTTGCAGGGGCAGCTAACCTCTTTGACAGCTTTGGAAAAAGCCTGGATCAAAGAGCATCCTGTCCTGAAACTGGGTGCAGATCCGCTTTTTGCACCGTTTGAATTTTTTTCCAAAACCGGCATTTACAGCGGTATGGCAGCAGATTATATGGCCATCCTTGAACAGCGTCTCGGTATACATCTGGAGCCGATAAAGGGTTTAACCTGGAAAGAGACAACCACAAACGCTAAAGATCAGGCGATAGATGTTTTACCCTGCGTTGGCATCACAAAGGAGCGCAAACAGTATTTAATCTATACTGAGCCCTATCTCAAATTTATCCGAGTGATTGTAACACGCAGGGATTCAACAGCTATAAACAGGCTGGAAGATCTTGAAACGGTGCCTTTTGGAGTGCAGTCAAACAGCTCCCACCACGGTTTTATAAAAGAAAACACCGCCTACACTCCGCTGCTGTTCAACACTTTTGAAGAAGCCATGCTCTCGTTGTCCCGTCATGAAATTGAGGCAGTGGTGGCCAACCTGGCTGCTGCTTCCTATGTCATTCAGAGATCAGGACTTACCAATCTCAAAATTGCAGGTCAGGCTTCGAATACGATCAAACCCCTGGCCATGGCCGTTCGCAAGGATTGGCCTGAACTTGTACCTATTCTCAATAAGGCCCTGGAATCCATTACCCCGGAGGAACATCTGGCAATCCGGAAGCGGTGGATAGTACTGGAGCCTCCAAATACAGAAAAACAGAACGAAAAAACACCAATTAAACCAATTATGATTACAATGACCCCCATGGAACGCAGCTTTATTGCAACCCATAAACCCATCCCCTTTAGCGAGGTAAATTGGGCTCCACTTTCCATTATCAAGGATGTCAGGACTGCTGATACTTTCGGTAATGCAGATATTGTCGAACATAAAGAATTTAACGGTATCATTGCCGATTACCTTGACATGATTACCCAACGATCGGGGCTTTATTTTTCATTTCAAAAGAGTGACAATTGGTTTGACGTACTTCAAAAATATGTTGATAAAGAGATCCTGATGATTCCGGCGATCGGTGTGGATAATGAAATCGGCCGTAAGATACTTCTATCTGACTCCTTTGTCTCCTTTCCTCTGGTGAGAGTGACCAGGAATGATGTCAGCTATATCGGGGATACAAGTGATCTGAATAAAAAAAAGGTGGCTGTGGGGCGTGGATATACAAGTTTCCACTACCTAAAAAAGAACTACGGGCAAATTGATATAGTAGAGGTTGATGATGTCAGAAAGGGTCTTTTAAAAGTTTCAAACGGCCAGGTTTTTGCCTTTGTCGGCCATATGGCCGTGGTCATCGACAACCTTCAGAAACTGGGGTTGAAAAACCTGAAAATAAACGGCGAAACCGCCTATGTCTTTGATCATCGAATTGGCATTGATCCCCAATACCCGGAAGCTGTCTCAATTATCAACAAATCCCTTGCCTCAATCACCGATGAGGAACACCGATCCATTTACAGCAAATGGTTGACCGTTGAGTATAAAAAAGGGGTTGACTATAGACTTGTCTGGAAAATTGCGATCATTGGCGGGTTGTTTCTCGCTCTTTTTTTGTTCTGGAACCGAAAGATGGCAAGAGAAATTGCCAGCCGACGAAAGATTGAAGAGCAGTTCCAGGCTATGGCTGCAAATGTGCCTGGGGCCATTTTCCAGGCCACTATTTCACCAGAGGCTGTTTTTGAATTCCTCTATGTGAGCCAGGGAATGGAAAGCCATTTTGGGATTTCACCCCAGGATTTGATCAACCGAACAAGAAACCTTGAGATGACCGGAAAGGATCAGGAAAATTTTGAACAGAGGCTCAGAAATGCCGCAAAACGGGAAGGAAAATTTGAATTTTCCGGCCAGATGGCAACGTTAAACGACAAGCAGCAATGGGTACAGTTAGTTGCAAAACCAGATCTGCACAATGATAAGACAATAATCTATAACGGATTGATGCTCAACATCACCGGGCGAAAACTGGCTGAACAGGAACGTCTGGCAAGTGAAAGGAAACTTTGGGCCATGAGCCAGGCCATGGAGGACGCATTGGTGATGATCAACGGTCAGGGAAAGGTTCTATTTTGGAATTATGCGGCAGAGGGGCTTTTCGGTTATAGCACAAAAGAGGCCATGGGAAATGATTTCCATGCCATGGCAGTACCCCCGGAGGTTCAGGAGCAGGCAAAACAAGGATTAATTAAATTTGCAAAAACCGGGCAGGGTGAAGTTTTTGGAAGTACGATACAGACAACCGCCATAAATCGAGCCGGAGATTTTTTTCCTGTTGAAATCTCCCTCTCTTCCTTTCATGTGGATAATCAGTGGTTTGCCGTAGGCACAATTCGTGATATTACAGAAAGAAAAAAGTCGGAAGATGAATTAAAAGACCATATGGAAGATCTGAAGAGATTTAACCGTCTCGCCATCAGCCGGGAAGAACGGATGATTGAACTCAAGAAAGAGATCAACCAGCTGTTAAAGCAGCAGGGGCAAGAGATCAAATACAAAATAAGATAGCTTAGGGTGAGCAAAATTTTACATTCAAAACCGCACATATACAGCATGCTTAAATCAGTTTTTATGGCGTTCTGCCTTTTTGTGATTTGTATGGGCACGGCAATGGGTAATGATCCACAAATACTGAATACGGCAACTGCTTTTTCCGACGATAATCCAGTAAGGGTTGTTTATCCGGTTGTTATGCCGCCTTATAGTTTTGAGGACGATACGGGGGCGGCACAGGGATTTGCCATTGATCTCCTGCGCTTATGGTCCAAAAAAACTGGTATTCCTGTCCAATTTTCCAGTGCCATCTGGAATGATGGTTTACAGATGATGCGTGAAGGAAGGGCAGATATCCACGCCTCGCTTTACTATACCGAGAAGCGGGATGCGTATCTGGATTATGCGGCTGTTGTCGTATCTTCGAAAGGGAGCATTTTTTTTCATAAGAGCATATCCAACCTGAAAAGCCCTGGAGATCTCAAAGGGTTCAGGGTCGGTGTCCTCGGCGGCAGTTATCATGAGCAATATATCCGGGAATATCTGCCAGAGGTGGTTCTGGTAGCTTATCCCAATTTGCCGAAAATGTTGGATACCGCACAGAAAGGTGATATACGGGTATTTGTCGCAGATGTCGGGATGACACTGTTCCAATTACAAAAGAGCGGATTGATAGATACGTTCCGTTACAATCCGTCTCTGATTTTATATAGCAATAACTTCTGGATCGCCGTGCGTGAAGGGGATAAAAAACTTGCAAACTCTCTTGAGGAAGGAATGGCCCTGATCACCCCTGATGAACGCGCCACCCTTGAACGCAAATGGTTGCCGATATCAACCGCAAAGGCAAAAGATACCCTGTTTATTGCCATGTACAATGATTTAGCCCCGTTTACCTTTATAAATGCCGAAGGTAGACCTGTGGGACTTTTTGTTGATATATGGAGGCTTTGGGCGAAAAAAACAGGAAAGAGAGTCGAATTTATTCCAGGCAGTTGGAAGGAATCTTTAAATAATCTGAAACAGGGTGCTGCCGACATACATTCCGGTCTGTTTTACAGTGATGCCCGTGCAAAATGGATTAAATATTCACAGCCTTTTTATGAGGCCGGATCCTGCTATTTTTATTCCAGCAAAAAAAAAGAGCCAAACCGTAAGGATGATTTTGCAGGAAAGAAGGTCGGTGTGATTAAGGGAACATATTATGGGGAACAACTCCAAAAAGAGCATCCTGCGGTGAGTGTAACTCCTTTTTCGAGCAATGAAAAAATGCTGCGAGCTGTGTTGAGTGGAGAGATATCCGCATGCCTTACGGAATATTTAAGTATGACGGCCCTGATCAGCCGCCTGGGACTACAAGGGCAGTTCGATGTCGAATCGTCCATGGACTTTACGCAAAAATTCCATGCCGGTGTTCTCAAAAACAACGCTCAACTGTTTTCTCTTATTAATGAGGGATTTGAGGCCATAACGCATAATGAAATGATGAAGATTGAAAAACACTGGGTGGCAGACAAGACAAAACGACTATACAGAGAGGATACCTTAGATCAAAAACATACAGCCATTGAATTGACTCCTGATGAGAAGGAATGGCTGGCAAAAAAATATACGGTTCGAGCCATGGTCGCCAACTGGCCGCCCTACATGATTACAGATCCATCACTATCAGGTATATCTGTCTCTTATCTCAACACTGTTGCCGGGCGTTTCGGTTTCAAGGTAGAGTATGTGCAAAATCAGCTTGGGTGGTCAGAGTCAGTTGATGATCTCCTAGGAGAGCGGGTCTATTACGACCTTTTACTTACCATGAACCGCACCCTGGAACGTGAAACCCAGATCGCCTTTTCAAACGATTATCTCTCTGCTCCCTGGGTTATCTATACCCGTAGGGACAGCCCGTTTATCAACAGTATAGAAAGCCTGAACGGAAAAACGGTTGCAGCGGAAAAAGGTTTTGTGATAACCGACAGGCTAAAGACGGAATATCCTGAAATTGATATACTTGAAACAGCATTGCCTAGGGATGCATTGCGTGCTGTGGCCACAGGCCGGGCAGATGCCTATGTCGGCAATCTGAGAAATGCAAGTTTCCTGATAAGGGAACATCACCTGGACAACCTTATCGTAGCTGCTCCTACCTCTTTTGGCGAGCATACAAATGCAATGGCGATCCGTAAGGACTGGCCTGCACTGGCATCCCTGATTAACAAGGGACTTGCTGACATGACAGCCGAGGAACGCAGTGTCATTAACTCAAAATGGAGTAAGGTTGAGTTCAGGCAGTATATTGATTACAGGCTGATCGGGTGGATACTGGCCGGATCTGCATTAATTTTCATTTTCTTTTTTTTAAGGAACCGGCGGCTGATAGCGGAGGTGGCGGTGCGAAAGCGCACGGAAGAAGCCCTGAATCTTGCCAGGGAAACCGCTGAGTCCGCCAATCGGGCCAAAAGCATCTTTCTGGCCAATATGAGCCACGAACTGCGTACCCCGCTCAATGCCATCCTCGGTTTTTCCCGGCTAACATTGCGCAGCCCGCATATTTCACCCGAAGATAAAAAAAATCTCGACACCATCCGCCGAAGCGGGCAGCACCTGCTGAACCTTATCAATGATGTGTTGAACATGGCCAAAATCGAGGCCGGACACACAGGCCTGAATGAGAATGAGTTTGACCTTCACCAAATGTTGGATAAGCTGGAGGACATGCTGTGCATACAGGCGGATGAAAAAGGTCTGCAAATGTTGTTTAAACGTGCTGTCAATGTTCCCCGGCATATACGGGCAGATGAGCTCAAGCTGCGCCAGGTGCTGATCAATCTGTTGAACAATGCTGTCAAATTCACTAAAAAAGGGCAGGTGCAGTTGCTGGCAGAATGTGAACAGCCGATTGGAGAACCAGAATCTGAAAACAAACTGATTTTTGAGGTCAGGGATACGGGTTTCGGCATTGCCCCGGATGAACTGGACAGCCTGTTTGAAGCCTTTTCACAGACGGAAAACGGCAGAGCGTCCCAGGAAGGCACGGGGTTGGGGCTTGCCATCAGTCAAAATTTCGTGCAGCTCATGCACGGAAATATCACTGTCAGCAGCGAAGTCGGCCGCGGAACCGTGTTCAGATTCGATATCCGGGTACAACCGGTTGAATCATCCGACATAAAGCCGCCCCAACCTGTTGCACATGCGGATGCCCATGACCCGGTATCCTCTGAAACGGCCAGGCCAAAGGCAGACAGTCCAGAAGCCCTCAACGCATTACCGCATGAAATACTCGCCGCACTGGAACAGGCATCAATAAATGGCGACACGGACAGGCTTGAAAGTCTGATAGAGGATATACGATCCATAGATGCAGCGTTGGCTGATGCACTGGCCATACTGGTCGCTGATTTTGATCATGGCAATATTTTGAGATTAATAGAAAAAAGTAAGGTCAGTGAAAAATGAACACACAATACATGGATCAATCGGAAGCAAAAATCCTGATCGTTGATGACAAGCCGGAGAATCTGCGTCTTCTCACCGCTATATTGAAGAAAGCGGGATATATCGTACGGCAGTTGCGCAGCGGAAAAATGGTAATGTCGTCCGTACTAAACGCCCCCCCGGATCTGATTTTGCTGGATATCCTGATGCCGGAAATGGACGGGTATGAAGTCTGCCGTCAATTAAAAGAAAACGAACAGACATCACCCATTCCGGTTATTTTTGTTACGGCACTTGATAACATAGAATATGAACAGAAAGGCCTGGAGGCTGGGGCCATCGATTTTATTACCAAGCCAATATGCCCTTCCATTGTTATAGCCCGTGTAAAAAATATTCTCGAACTTATCAAAGCCAAGGAAAAGGCAGAAGAAGCCACACAGGCAAAATCCGATTTTCTGGCCAACATGAGCCATGAGCTCCGTACGCCAATGAACGCCATTCTTGGCATGAGCTATTTGGCGCTAAGAACGGATCTTACCTCTAAGCAATTGGGCTACATCAATACAATAGATAAATCAGCTAAATCATTGCTTGGAATCATCAACGACATACTGGATTTTTCCAAAATCGAAGACAAAAAGATGGACATGAAATCCATTAACTTTGATTTGAATGCAGTCATGAACAATCTTTCTAATATAATTTCAGTTAAAACCCAGGAAAAAAGGTTAAAACTTGTATTCAACATTTATCCGGATACACCGACCCAGTTGAACGGGGATTGTCTCAGGCTCGGGCAGATCCTGCTAAATCTTGCAAATAATGCCGTAAAGTTTACCGAAAAAGGTGAGATCGTAGTTAGCATTAAACCAATTCAAGTGGATAATGATCAAGCCATGCTCTATTTTTCGGTTCAAGATACTGGAATCGGGTTAACTCAAGATCAACAAGGAAAGCTTTTCCATTCTTTCCAACAGGCAGATACCTCTAGCACCCGAAAATTCGGGGGTACTGGATTGGGACTGGCCATCAGCAAAAAATTGACTGAAATGATGGGTGGTGAAATCGGTGTTAAAAGTGAATTAGGTATTGGCAGCACCTTCTTCTTTACCGCAAGATTTGGGCGACATGAAGAGAAGAGTGTCAAGCCAAAGGATACTGTTCCGGAAAACCTTTTGGAGCTTAAGACTTTTGATCCGACAGGCAGCCCGGAACAGCTGCTTGATTTGATAGAACAGTTATTGCCCCATGTTTTAAAAAGTAAGCCCCAACCCTCTAAGGAGCTAATAAAGAAAATTTTTTCATTGACGTGGCCCGAAGAGCTCTCCATGGCTGTCAAGGAACTTGAAGAACTGGTTGGCAAATACAAATTTAAGGATGCGGCAAACCAGATTGAAAGGATGATTACCAAACTAAGGGCCCCAGATTAAATAAAAGGATATAAAATATGGATTTATCAGATTTTATTGTAATGGTTGTGGATGACACGGAAACCAATATTGATGTTCTGGTGGATACCCTTGGGGATCAATATGATATCCGGGTGGCAATGGATGGCAAAGCAGCACTGGAAGATATTGAAGATGAAAAACCTGATCTGATTTTATTGGATATCATGATGCCAGGTATGGATGGGTATCAGGTGTGCGAGGCATTAAAATCAAACCCGGAAACCCGTGGGATTCCGGTGATCTTCTTGACAGCCATGAATGAAGAACAGGATGAAGCCCGAGGACTTGAATTGGGAGCAGTTGATTATGTGACCAAACCCTTTAGCCCGGATCTTGTCAAAGCAAGGGTAAAAAATCAAATTGAGTTAAAAAGATATCGGGATCACCTGGAAGAGCTTGTAAAAGAGCGCACAAGAGAGCTGCTATTGACCCAGGAGGTGACCATTGAAAGCATGGGAACCCTTGCCGAATACCGTGATCCTGAAACCGGTGGTCACATCAAACGCACAAAGAATTACGTCAAGGCACTGGCACAACATCTCAGGAATAATCCCAAATTTGAATCTCTCCTGAATGACGAGGCCATTGATGCGTTGTATAAGTCGGCACCCCTCCATGATATTGGGAAGGTGGGGGTAAGGGACTATATTCTGCTCAAGCCCGGCAAATTGACCGATGAAGAGTTTGAAGAGATGAAAAAACATACCATATATGGACGCGATGCCATATTGGTCAATGAAAAAAAGCTGGGCGTGGGCTCTTTTTTAAGTGTTGCAAGACAAATTGCCCACACCCACCAGGAGAAATGGGACGGTTCTGGTTATCCCCAGGGGTTGAAAGGTGAGGATATTCCATTGAATGGGAGGCTCATGGCAGTTGCAGATGTGTATGATGCCCTTATCAGTAAACGGGTTTACAAGCCTCCTTTTCCCCATGGAGAAGCCGTGGAGATAATAAAAGAGGGCAGAGGTACTCATTTTGATCCGGATATGGTGGATTCTTTTCTGGAAATTACAGAAAGGTTCAGAGAGATTGCCCTGGAGTTTGCCGATTGTGATGAAGAGCGGGAAATGCTGTTAAAAGGATGAATTGTATGTTTGCTCCTTTGCAATAGGGTTAAATTTTTTCTAATTATAACCGTTTTAATAGCTCACAGACAAGGTTTTCTGCGTCGGCAAATTTATATCTTTTTGTCTTTTTGGAAATTTCACTCACATCTTTCTCCAATTCAACCGGCCATGTCATTGCACCTATGACGTTCATCACAGCTCTGCAATCTTTAATCTTACCTTTTTTAAGCGAAGGTTGCAGTTCTATAAGTTTCTCTTTAAGAAATGCTGGTGAGCCAGCCTCTTTTTTGCCGATTTTCTTACCGGCCAAATCTTGAATAATTTTGACATAAGGTGCAAGTGTGGTGAATATCCGGTTGAGCTCTTGGGCAAAATCACGGATCAGGTCTGAATATGTTTCATCTTCGAGATTTGCAATGGCTATCTCCACAAGGCCCGCCTTTTCCTGGAGGTCGGCAGCTCCAATATTACCCGCAACTCCCTTGAATGTGTGTGCAATCCTTTGAGCAGTTTTTGGATCAGAGTTGCTTAAATGGTTTTCTATCTCTTGGATGACATTTTGGTTGGTATCATAAAATTTTGTGATAATATCCAGATATAGTTTTTTATTTTTGTTGGTACGGGATAACCCCAAATTAATATCGATACCGGGAAGTTCTGTAAAAGGTAAATCCTTGGAAACAGGAGGAGGAGGTATTTTGCGATACTCATCCGAGAGGTTTCGTTTTCCAGCCTGAATCCAGGAACTCAGTGCCTTGAAGAGGTCTGATGGAACAATGGGTTTGGTTACATAATCGTTCATGCCGGCTTCCAGCACTTTTTCCCGGATACCGCTCATGGCATCTGCCGTCATTGCAATAATCGGGATTGTCAATTTTTTAGACCTGATTTTTTCAGTCGATTCATATCCATCCATGACAGGCATCTGAAGATCCATCAAAACCGCATCAAATTTGTTATTGGGGGTTGTGAGCATCTGCACCGCCTCTTTTCCATTATTGGCAATGGTGATAAAGAACCCTTCTTGTTCCAGGATTTCAGTGGCAACCTGCTGGTTGATCTCATTATCTTCCACAAGTAAAATCTGTGCTCCACGTATGGCGTCAAATTCTTCCGGCAAATCGTCTGTAACGGCATCAGAGCGTTGTTTCCGGGTAACTTCATAGCCAAAAGCTGACATAATGGCATCAAACAATAAAGATTGGGTGACAGGTTTTATTAAAAATCCATCCAGGCTGATATCTGCTGTTTGCTGCATGATATCTTCTCGACCATATGCTGTTACCATGATGATTTTGGGTGAAGCTTCCTTAAATTCATTGCGTATCAATCTGGATGTCGCAATCCCATCCAATTCGGGCATCTGCCAGTCCATCAGGATCAGGTCAACCATGCTTTTCCCGCCCTGATATGCTTTTTTAAGCTCAAAAAGCGCAGCTTCACCAGAAGGAACAAGGCTGGTTTTAAATCCAAAACTGATGAGGTAATTGTTCAAAACTTCTCGCAGCACTTGATTGTCATCTACAACCAGCACCTGAATATTGCGAAGTTTTTCGGGTATCACAAGCATTTGATCCGGCTGAGCCTCCTGTACACCAAATCGAGCGGTAAAAAAAAACGTGGCTCCCTGATTCAACCTGCTCGATACGCCAATTTCCCCTCCCATCATCTCAGTCAGTTTTTTGCTGATGGCAAGACCCAATCCCGTACCGCCGAATTTTCGAGTGGTGGACGAATCTGCCTGCTCAAAAGATTTAAACAGTTTTGATTGCTGCTCTGGTGAAAGACCTATTCCACTGTCCTTAACCGAAAATTTGAGAGTGGTGAAATTTTTGTCAATATTGGCCGATTCAACCCAGACCGGTTCAATCCCGACCACAATGCTTCCCTTATCGGAGAATTTGATGGCATTGTTGCATAAATTTAAAATGATCTGCCCAAGCCTTAAGGGGTCGCCAACAAGGTTCATGGGGATTTGCGGTGCTATGGCAAAGACAAGTTCCAAATTTTTTTCATTGGCTTTTATGATGACCGTGTTTGACAGGTTGCCAATGACATCTTTCATGTCAAAGGGAATGGATTCCATGTCCATTTTGCCGGCTTCTATTTTTGAAAAATCAAGGATATCATTGATTATTCCCAACAGATTTTTGCCAGACATCAATATTTTGCTGACGTAATCCCTCTGTTTGGGATTTAAATCGGTTTTTAGAGCCAGGTGAGACATGCCAATTACGGCATTCATGGGGGTTCTTATTTCATGACTCATGTTGGCCAGAAAATTACCCTTGGCCTTTGTGGCAGCTTCGGCTTTTTGTTTTGCCTCTTCAAGATCATCCATGATATTGAGCATGGCCCGTCGTGCTTTCCCAAGTTCCGTTACCTGCTCTTGCAGGAGTTCATTTCCTTTTTCACGTTCCAGAAAAGAATTTTTCAATTGAACGGTCATCTCATTAAAGGCATTTGAAAAGTCTCCCATGAAACTCACCGTCTGGGTAAAATCACCCTTTGCTATCTGCTGAGTTGTCCAAGTCAATGTTTTTAAGCTGGCCTGAAGGCTTTTGAAAGACTGATGGATAAGAAGTTTTCCTCTTCGATCTTTTTCTATGGCAAGCTCTCCGCGTGACAGGGCATAAGCGATATCAGTTGAATGATTGTACTCGCCAATAAACCGATTGATGTAGTTCACAGCCTGCCGAATTTCATTGTCAGGATAATCCTCCGATAACTCAATGGGAGAAGGTACCTTGCCCTTTAAAAGCAAATAAAAAACTTCAGTGATTTTATCGATATCCTTTTCATTTACTGAGAGCATGGGAATAACTTTCCTAAAAGCTTTTATAAAAAATTCGCTCCAAAGCATTACCATTGGCGGAGTTTCAATGTTCGTTGTGGTAAGAGTCATCTCTCGTTCCGGCCGTGCCGGTTATATAAATCTGTCTATATCAAGAACTATTTACTGAGTGTAACATCAAAACGACAGACCCGATCACCTGAACACCAGCAATCCACCTCTTTTACATCAAATTTTTTGCCACTGTATTCACCTAAAAGCCCACTTAAAAAGCCTTCGTCATACGTACATATCATTTCATCACATACCGGTAATCCAGAGCAATCAAGATCCTCTGCCACAGTAAGGGTGAAATTCATATTTTCAAGATCAGACTCTTCAATCCGTAAAATGCCTATTTTCAGGCTGGTCAGTAACTCTTGAACCTCGAGGACAAATTCGTTGAAATTATTATCTTTGTTTATCAAATTTTTACACATTTCCCGACCTGCAACTTCACCAGCTTCAAAAAAAATACGATCAGCCGTTTCAGTGTCGAACTTTTGAATAATGACATCACGTAATGTAAATTGCATCAGGCGATAAACTGAAACATCCATGGTATTTCCAAGATTTGGACGTCCTGCATCAATATTTCCAATCATTTCCCAATTAAATTTGCAATTTTGCCGCTCTTCTTTAAACATGAATTTTTCTTCCTTTTTGTTGGCTATGATTTATCCAGGTTGGACAATACCCTTTTTTTCATTTTTACTCAAATAATTATTCAGGGATTGGTTCAAAACCCTTATACTTTTAAGGATGTTGTCCCATCAGAGCCCATTCAATACAAAAACAGAGTTGTCAATACATAGCGCTTAAATAATTTCTGATTATAACGAATTTTGGGGAGCATAGATAACCTATTGAAATAATTGACTTGATAAATAATTGCCTGATACGCATAAAGGTCTCGCAATGCATTATTTGTCAATTTTAAATGCAATTTACCCATGATTATATGGAGTTTTGCCATATTGAAGCAGGCTCTCCCCTAAATCCTTTATAATCAGCATATTTTTTCTGATGTTTCTTTCAATAAGGTCTACAATCATCAATGCCGCAAAATAAAAAAAAAGCATGGCTTTGATTCTCTTCGGAGACTCAAGAAAAACGGGTGCCACATTGAGGATGGATTTTAAATACTTATTTATTATGAAATATTTGCGATCCCTCTGAGTTGGTTGGAAAGACAGCCGGATGTTTTATCCGTAAAGAAACGGTAAGTCCGCTTGATTTTAAGGTCTAACGGTATAGCTCTGCTTTTTGGATTACATGCCCTCTGTGTCAATGTAAGTGCGGCACCAGCCCCTTGAAAAATTAATGTAGGGCGGATAGGATAGTCACTTATGAAAAACAACGGGAAAATTCTTATGACATAAAAAATTTTTTTAAAGCCTGATTACAGGCTAACACTTAACCTGCGTCTTAAGATGGCTACCTTTCTGAAGGCACATCACCTAAACCATGTTCGCAAAAAGATACTTTTTTATTACCCAATCCAATCTACACAAATGGTCATTTTTATCAAGAATTGTTTTTTACAATCTAAAAGTTGCAAGCGTTCTTTGACTGGAGATGCAAGCTGCCAGGCATGTCGCTGTAGTGATCTACCGCAAGTGCCCGGCACCCAGCTGGAGGATACACGAAGGACAGGCAATCATTGACATGTTATTGCACTTGCGTTATTGCCATACAAGAACTCTATTAAATAAAGGTAGTCCCCAATGCTGGCTACCCACTTAAGACGGACAGCCTTCAAAATAAAACGTCTTAACAGTCTGAAATGTAGGGCTTGAACGCTAATCATCCACATAAAAAGAAAAGCCTTGAAAACATCCCGGTTTAAGTGGGTCGTCAAAAATCACTTATTAATCTAAAGGAGTATTCAACAGCAACCATGGCAAATCCAATGCGAAAAAAAGCCATAAACGGTCTTAAAGTAAACGACGAATTCACCTACACAAGAAAATTCACAGAAGCAGAAACCCTGGCCTTCGGGGATCTCACCCGGGACTATAATCCCGTACATTACGATAGCCGATGGACCGACACCAAGGGGTTTAAGGGGCTCATCTGCCATGGACTTCTCATCGGCGGCATGATTTGCGAATTTGGGGGACAGGTGGGCTGGCTGGCCACGGGGATGAATTTTAAATTCCTGGGACCAGTGTATTTTGATGACACCGTGCAGTGCCGGATCACCCTCACCGATATCCAGGAAAACGGCCGGGCAGAAGCCGAGGCCGTTTTCACCAATCAGCATGGCACAACGGTGGGAAAGGCAAG
>Ga0307929_1000454_pt1 | contig 39736 bp, 29 predicted proteins | sample AceLakmetage1330_FD_203160 | JGI IMG/M metagenome (GOLD analysis project Ga0307929, IMG submission 203160) | Saline water microbial communities from Ace Lake, Antarctica - #1330 | ecosystem: Environmental > Aquatic > Non-marine Saline and Alkaline > Saline | place: Antarctica: Ace Lake... | reverse complement strand
TTGTAGCATTTTTCATTGTCCGGAACCGACAACTTGATCAAATTCTGTTAAAAACAGTATATTGCTAAATCTCATGGCCTACACACCCGCTTTCAAACTACAATGAGACTTGCTTCGGGAGTCGCTGCAAAATGATGAACTTGTCGTCGATAGTCTTATCCCAGAAATCGCTCACAAGATGTACCCCGAGCTGTTCAAAACCCCAGCCTCCTTCTCAACAAACACATCAGATTTTGTTACCTTCGAGAACACCCGGGTAGAGGAAATGCTCAGTGTCGTCAGGGAAAAGACTGACAAGCAACATATCATCTTTATTATTGATGAGGTCGGGCAATATGTCGGTTCTCGCGACAATCTCATCCTCAACCTTGACGGTTTGGCCAAAAACCTCAAGGCTATTGGCGACGGCAAGGTCTGGATTGTTGGAACCGCCCAGCAGACCCTGACGGAAGACGATTCTAGGGCGGCACTGAACTCTCCACAGCTGCATAAATTAAAAGATCGTTTCCCTATCCAGATCAATCTTGAGTCTAGTGATATTCGTGAGATCTGTTACCGCAGGCTCCTCAGTAAATCGCCGGAAGGTGAGAAACTCCTGGAAGAAAAATTCGAGAAATTTGGCCAGAGCCTCAGACACAGCACCAAGCTCGAAAATGCCAAATTTTACGACTCAGATTTTAATAAAGAAACCTTTGTGAACCTCTACCCATTTCTTCCAGCCCATTTCGATATTCTCCTGCACCTGTTGGGTGCTTTAGCTAAATCTACCGGTGGCATTGGTCTTAGATCTGCTATCAAGGTTGTTCAGGATATCTTGGTAGAAGGCACTGATGGCACCACCCCTGTTGCCCAGCAGCCAGTGGGGTGGCTGGCCACCACGGTCGTACTCTATAATTCGCTGGAAAAAGACATTCGACGCACTTTTCCCTCAGTGCATCAATCGGTGGGCAAGGTGTTGATTCAGTTTCCCGATTCAGAACTGCATCGTAATGTTGCCAAGTCTGTGGCTATCCTGCAGATCCTCAACAATCTCCCCATCACTAGAAAGAATGTGGCGGGCCTGATGCAGCCTGCCATTGAAGCGACATCACAGCTCGATGATGTTGAGAAAGCTGTTGATGATCTTATTAATAATTCTTTTGTACCTTTTGGCGAACAGGAAGGAAACCTCTGCTTCTTTAGTGAAAAGCTCAATGATATTGAGCAAGAGCGAGCACAATTGACACTTCGCTCGGTGGAAACCAGACGGTTGTTCAACGAGGTACTCAAAGAAACCTTCAACCCAATCCCCTCATTTAAATTGGATGGTAATCTGGTGGTGCGAACTGGCTTAAAAAGCAAGCGCGATTCGCAGCTCAGTAACCTGACAGGAGATCGGGAAACAATCCAGACAGTGGTAGAGCTAGTCCCTGCAGCAGATTTCGATACCTCCAGGCAGGAGCTTATTGATGAGTCCCGCCACCATAGCTCCCAGTATACAATCTATCTGCTTGGCCGTTATGAACAGGAAATAGAATATAAAATAGCAGATATTTATAGATGCCGGGAAATCGGCCAACGGCATCGCACAGATCCTGATCAAGAAATCAAAGACTACTGTACGGCCCAAGCCGACAGAGCCACAAAGCTGGCCATAGAATTGCAGCACCTGCTCAGGAAATGCATGATCAAGGGAGTTCTCATTTTCAGCGGTCAGGCGACAGCCGTTGAAAACCTCAGCCAGGATCTGATCGATGCCAATAAAAAACACCTTGGTGATGTTGCCTCACAGGTCTTTGATCGATATGCGGAAGCCCCTGTTCGTGCAGAAACCTCACTAGCAGAAAAATTTCTAAAAACCCAAAACCTCGCAGCAATTACTTCGGTCATAGATCCCTTGGGGCTGGTGAAGATGACAGCAGGCTCACCGAATATTGAGACAGACCATAAGGCACTGGTTAGCATCCGTGATTTTATAGATAAAAATGGTGCTGTAGATGGCAAATATTTGAGTGAGAATTTCAGCCGAGCGCCGTTCGGCTGGTCGCCGGATACCCTACGTTATCTTATTGCCGCTTTGTTGGTGGCTGGTGAAATAGAGCTCACAGTTTCACGACAGAAGGTAAAGGTTAACGGTCAGTTGGCAATAGACGGACTCAAGACAAATAACACCTTCAGGACTGTGGGTGTTGCTCTGCGTGATTCTCGTCCATCAATGGAAACCCTGGCCAGAGCTTCACAACGCTTGACGGAGCTTATTGGAGAGGTGGTTATCCCACTGGAGGACAATATTAGTAAAACTGCAGTTAAACATTTACCGCAGTTTCAAGCGCGTTTCGCCCCTCTTGGTGGAAAGCTTGTCTCTCTAGAGCTTCCGGGCGAAGATAAGACCAGCTATCTGAATAATGAAATTGCCAATCTTCTCTTTGCCGATGCATCAGATGCACCACAAGTGCTTGGTGGTGAAAAGTCGATGCTCTACGATTCCCTCAAATGGGCATCTGAGGTTGATGTGGCCTTTGAAAATGGCCTTGAGGTAACCCTCAGAAAGGTACAGTACTATCGGAAGGAGATCCAGGGTATGCCGCCGTCAGGCGTGCCGGGTGAGCTGAAAAAAGAGCTGGAAAACGACCTTGAGATGCTTTCCGAACGCTTGGCAAAAGAAGACTTTTATAAGCATATCCCAACATTCAATACCATGCTAACTAGTCTGCAATCCAAGGTGCGTGATGCTGCGGTGGCAATGGCGGATGTGCAGGCAAAGACGATTAAAACGGGCGAAAAGGAGCTGCCTCGGTTGTATGAGTGGCGTGAACTGACCCAGGAAGAACAATCTAATGTTTTTGCTGAGTTAGAAAAGCTGCAAATCACCCATTCAGAAGATCTTGACGGTCTCAAGCAATTGATCAACCAGGAGTTTGTGATCAACAGCGAGCTGACAAGTATGAAAGAGAAGATCACTCAGAAGGGTAAGGAACGGCAGCAGCAACGCCTTGAAGATGAAAAACAGAAAATGAAAGAGAAAGGTGCCACTAAAATCAAGAGAAAGGTGCCGTTGCCGTCTGTGATTACCACGGTTGCAGGGCTGGATGAGTGTATAGATACCTTGCAGGAACTTAAAAGCGAAATCGCCATCTACAGCGAAATTGAAGTTAAAATTCACCTAGAAGACAACTGATATGGCATTTGATCAGGCAACACGAAACAGACTCCAGAATTTTGTATCCAAAGCGCGTAACCAGCTGACCGTTGAATTCACGCGTCAACTGCAGAAAGACTACGGCCTCGACCCGGAAACAGGTGAGGTCAGCAATCTAAAGAGCTTAACTCATCTCAACGATACCCAGAAAGAAACAGCTCTTCTCCTGCGCGAAACTCTTGAGCATTATACTGCAGGCACAAAGGTAAAAGTGGTAGATGCTTTGGGTCGAATCATTCGTGAGCAGGCCTTTACCGTTTTGAATCGGATGTGTGCCCTGCGCATGGCCGAAGCGCGTGGGCTACTTTTGGAATCTATTGCCAAAGGTTTTCAATCCCAGGGTTTTCAGCTCTATGCAACTGTTGCTGGTAGTGGTCTTGGAGAAAAAGGTGATGCCTATCGCTGTTACCTTTTCAGTCTCTTTGATGAGTTTAGCCTGGATCTGGCTGTTCTCTTTGATAGGCATAGTGTGCAGGGACGATTGTTCCCGCGGGAGAAGGCTCTGTTGGAACTGCTAGAGCAGATCAATCATTTTGAGATAGAACATCTCTGGGCGGAAGATGAAACCATTGGCTGGATTTACCAGTATTTCAACTCCCAGGAAGAACGCAAGAAAATGCGGGCTGAATCTCAAGCCCCGAGAAATAGCCGGGAACTTGCGGTCCGGAATCAGTTTTTTACCCCTCGTTATGTGGTGGAGTTTCTCACAGATAATACCCTTGGTCGCATCTGGTATGAGATGACACAGGGGAAAACCGCCTTGGTGGTGAGCTGCCGATATCTGGTGCGCCGGCCAAACGAGATCTTTTTAGAGCTAGGGGAAAGCGGTCCTGAAGAAACGACTAAAGAGCAAGAAAGCCTGACCCAGGAAGAGCTATTGCAGCAGCCTGTCTATATCCAATTTCGAAAATTAAAAGACCCTCGGGAGATACGGATGCTTGACCCTGCCTGTGGGTCTATGCACTTTGGTCTCTATGCCTTTGATCTGTTTGAGAAGATCTATGAGGAGGCATGGCAGTTGGAATCTGATCTGGGGGCCAATGTTTTTGAGCGTTCAAATGAATTACAGCCTCTGCAAATCACCTATGCAAGTTTTGAGGAATTTCAAAAGGCGATACCCAAGCTGATTATTGAACAGAATATCCATGGGGTGGATATTGATCCCCGTGCGGTGCAGATAGCCGGGCTTTCTCTTTGGCAGCGGGCGCAGCGCACCTGGCATCAGATGGGGGTGACTGCGAATGAGCGGCCAACGGTTGTTAAATCGAATATCGTTTGTGCTGAACCCATGCCTGGTGAAAAAGAGATGTTGCAGGAGTTTACCGCGAAGCTGAATCCGCCGGTATTGGGGCAATTAGTTGAAACAATCTTTGATAAGATGGAGTTGGCTGGCGAAGCTGGGACTCTTTTGAAAATTGAAGAAGAGATAAAGACAGCTATAACTGAAGCCAAAGAATTGTTTAACCAGGGATTGTTGCGCCAGAAGAAGGAAAAAGGGTATTTACCGGGGATGGCCCCAAAAGGTGCTGCAAGGTTATTTGATTATGCCGAATTGCCAGACGACACCCAATTTTGGGTTACTGCTGAAGATCGGATATTACATGCGTTGAGTGCTTATGCGGCTAAGGCTGAATCTGGTGGAGGAAGGAAAAGGCTTTTTGTTGAGGATGCTGCAAAGGGATTTGCTTTTATTGATCTTTGTAAGAAACGGTTTGATGTTGTTTTGATGAATCCTCCGTTTGGTGGGTTTTCAACAGGTCAAATTAAATATATTAAATCTTATTACGATAAAAGTAAAAGTGATATAGGTGCATGTTTTTATCTTCGAGGTTTAGAATTGTTAACAAATGGTGGTTTTAACGGTGCTATAACTAATCGTACTTTGATAGCAGTCCAAGCTTTTTCTTATTGGAGAAAGTTATTGACAACCGAATATCAGTTAACCGGTTTGGTCGACTTAGGCTATGGTGTCTTAGATGCTATGGTTGAAACTGCAATGTATATTGTATCCAAACAACGAGCAATTCTGCCTCAATGTTTGTCTTTCTTTTTGTCCGTTCTTGATTCAAAAAATAAGGAAGAAGATATAAGAGAAGTTAAATATGATAATTGGATAGATCCCGAAAATTTTAATAATATTGAAGGGAATCCTTGGGCATACTGGGTACCAATGTCCACGCTAAAAAGGTTTGTACCGGGTAATCGTTTTTCAGATAGGGCCGGTGGCGTGTTTCAAGGTTCTGCAACAGCAGATGATTTTCGTTTTTACCGTTTGAAATGGGAAGTACCTAGTTTGACAATTAATGCTTCACCAACTCAAGAGGATCCCTGTTTTACTAGTAAGACCTGGAGCCCTGTGACGAAGGGGGGGAAATATTCTATTTGGTGGAGTGAGATACATCTTGCAGTAAATTGGAAGAATAATGGTTATGAGCTACGTAATTTTTTCCGAAAAGATGGAAAGTTATTGTCTAGACCTCAGAATATTGCCAAATTATTTAAAGGGGGTGTGACTTTTCCATACCGCACTACTAGTAGTTTTGGGGCTAGAATTTTGCCAAAAGGATGTTCGTTTAGTGTTGGCGGATGGGTAATAGTAACTGAAGAGAATTTCTCTCACGAAGAGATTTTAGCCATTTATAATACTCGTTTTGCGAGATACTTTATGGAAGCCCTTTTAGGGCAAGGTGACTCATCTTCTTCAGGAACTGCAGCAAGGAATTATGTTGCCGCTGCAGTAGGCGGTATTCCAATTCCAGAAAAGTTGTGTGATAGCGTTGTAACGTCAGTTGCCAAGTTGATAAATATATTTTCTAAATTGGATCTAAACATTAACTCAACTTACTTTGATGGAGGAAGATTTTTTTCCTTTAATGAAGATAATTTGAAAGCAACTGCGAATAAATGGTGGCAATTGCAGCTTGATAAATGGAGTCAAATTTCAAAATGTTATGAGCGCGTGGAAAGGGTTGTTCAGCTTTCATATGACTTGAATGACGAAGAGCTGAAAAATATAGATAATGAAGAGGGAAGGTCATTATACTCTTATCCAAAAAAATCTGTTGAGTATGAACCTTTGATTAGTTTCTTTTCAAGCTCAATTACTGAAATTATTAATAAGGTTGCAGGTTCTGTTGGTTCAAAAAGGTTTGTGGTAAAGAAGGCATATTATATTGACAGGTATTTAGACCTTTCGTGCCACTATTTTCAGGTTCATCCAGCATCTTTAATCGATTGTCTTCGAAAGGTAGATTTTGCAGATATTTATTTATTTAATGGTTATGTGCAGTCTTTGCTTGAGTGGGTTTTTGAATTGTATATAACTCAAAATGATCAAATCAAGTCTGGTATCAGTGTGGATGGATTTAGCCAAAACGATTGCCTTGATGTTACGAATCTTAAAAAATATAAACATATGTTGGCTATTTGGGAAAATGAGTATTTCCTTGGTAATGGACAGTATGGAGAGAAATATTCTTCCAGTTTGCTTAATGATGGAAAGTTCCAAAAGGTTATTAATGATTGTCTGAACTTTTTTGGACATAGCAGTTTTTTTGACTGGGTTTCTACGGAGTTCTTTTCTATACATTTATCATCATATTCTCGCAGCCGTAGATACGGCCCGATATATTGGCCTCTTCAATTCGGAAAAAGCAAATATACGCTTTGGGTTAATTATCATCACTTAAATGAGCAGACCCTTTTTTCGTGTATTAATGATTATTTAGAACCTAAATTGAAGATCGTGCGTGAAGATATTGATATTTTTCATAAGAAATCAAATCGTAGTAGATCAGAAGAAAAGGATTTAGCCAGCTTGGTAGATTTCGAGTTGGATTTGAGATATTTCAAGGATGAACTTTTACGTATTTCAAGGACCTGGAAGCCCAATTTAGATGATGGGGTTCAAATCACAGCAGCCCCACTTTGGAGACTATTCCAACACAAGCAATGGCAGAAGAAACTGAAAGAAACTTGGGGAAAGCTAGAAAAAGGCGAATATGACTGGGCTCATCTAGCTATGAGCATTTGGCCAGAAAGAGTTCTCCGAAAATGCCACAAAGACCGCAGCCTAGCCATTGCCCATGACGTGGAAAACGACCTATGGGAAGAAACCGAAATGCCAGTCATTCGTCGCGGAAAAGATACAGGTAAAACAAAGATCGAATGGCAACCCAAGAAATTTACCCCAAAAGAACTGGATGAATATATAGCTGAAAAAATAGCATCCATGAAATAGAAATCAGCTGGTTAAAAACAGATTGAGCCAATATGAGTCAAAATATCTCTGAATATATAAAAGAACATGTTCTTCATCCCCGGTTAGCCGATAGGCAAGTTCTGGTGATGTACGACCCAACTCGACGCTATCATGCAGTTGCAGCATCTCTTGGGGCGGAAAAGGTCAAGGTGGTCGATGCTTGTGAGAGCAGCATCCTAAGCAGGGAAGATGCACTTCAAGGGTTGATTGGCCTAGGCAAATCAGATGCTGATCTGGAGGGGCTTGTTATCTATGTCCCGGCCAAGGCACCGACCACTGATGAGGAGAAACAACGGGACCCTTTTTCGCTCTATACAGCTTGCGGCAATGTATTCCCCGATGGTGCTGGGGATGAATATCTGAATATATGTCTTCGGGCAAAGCCTGATCATGCCACAGAGATTCGTCGCATATTTCAGGAGACGCCTGATCCTGCATTCGAGGTGATTGATGCGGTGGGCGGTGAAACTGGGTGGCCGCTGTTACAAACGGTTTTACATGTGAAGTCGGCAACGGATATTCTCTATAGCTTATTGGTACCCAGTGAAGAGCAGAAGCGTGAATTGACCAACAATGAGGGATGGGCTGCCGAAGCCAAAAAACTTTTTTATGACTGCCTTGGTTTAAAACTTATCACCAAGGGCAAAACCTGGTCGACAATTGCTGATGAACTGTGGCGGTTTTTACTCTTTAGCGAATTTGTCTTTGATCTTCCGGAAACCTTGCCGGCCTCCCTGGCTGGGGTGCCTGCTGCCAAAGATGAGGCCCAACCATTAATCACAGGGCTTTGTGAGCGGTTGCGTAACGATCGAAGGGTTCAGTCCCTCTATATCGACCGGGCCGAGGGGATCGAGAAAGACCTTGAACTGAAAGAACAGTGCTGCACAATCTCAAACCTCGGGGTTTGCGATACCTTTCCTTTTGAGGAACGCAGCTTTTTGAAAAACAGCATCGATGCCTTGGTACAGGATGATATCGATACTGTCCGAACAATAATCAAAAAGCATGCGGATTCCGTTTGGGTGGGTAAGGGAGAGAGCCAGGCGCAGTGGGATTTGGTCCGTTCTGCAGTGCGTTTATATGAGCTGTGTGAAGATGTTGAGCGCGAACTACCTGATCATATACAAGGTATTGAGAGCTTGATTGAATACTACACGAATCGTCTGCGTGAGTTGGACCGTCTTGATCGTGAGTTTGAACAGGCTGTTGCAGGTTATGTGGAGCTTGAATCGATCATGGATGAACTGATAGCCACTGCTCGAAAAAGGTATCAGCAGGTTATCACCAAGGCCCATGATGTTTTTATTGTCCATTTTCAGAAGACTTCCTGGCCACCGGCTGGTTTGGCCGCGAATACACAAGTTTTTGATACCTATGTTGCCCCTAGATTGCAGGAGAAGGGCCGAAAGGTTGCGTATATTCTTGTTGATGCCTTGCGTTATGAACTTGGTGTCGCTCTTAAGCAGCAGCTTTCGGATGGGGATCAGGTAGAGCTGCATCCCGTCTGCGCACAATTGCCAACGGTTACAAGTGTTGGAATGGCGGGCTTGTTACCGGAAGCCAGCAATAAGCTGCAGGTGTTAAAAGGTGCTGATGGCAAGCTGGCTGTCCAGCTGGGTGCAACATCTGTTAACGATGTTCGCCAGCGTATGGATTTGTTGCGCAAGCAGTATGGCGATCTCTTTGACGAGATGTTGTTGAAGAATTTTGTAAAGAGAAGAAAAAAATTACCAGATTCGGTTGAATTTTTGGTGCTCCGAAGTGTGACCATCGATTCCCAGTTGGAAAATGATGCGGAGGCGGCGCTCAATTATATTCAGGAAGCGCTCAGGCGAATACGGGCCGCGGTGTATAAATTGAAAGTAGCAGGTTTTCAGGATGTTATTATTGCCACCGACCATGGGTTTCATCTTATGCCAGAAAATGAGCCGGGTGGCCCATGTGCTAAACCGTCCGGTAATTGGCTCTCCTTACACGACAGGCTGCTTTTAGGAGATGGCACCGAAGATGCGGCAAACTTTGTTGTTAATGCTCGGAATGCAGGAATCCGCGGGGATTACAACCAGGTTGCCGGGCCAAAATCATTGTCAACCTATCGGGCAGGAGTAAACTATTTTCACGGTGGGGTATCACTGCAGGAGTGTATCGTTCCAGTGATTACCATACGATTAAAGAGTGAAACATCCAAGAGCGGTAAACTTAAGATTGTACTGTCATATAAAAACGGGTCGAAAAAGATTACGACCCGATTGCCAGTTATCTCGATTTCCGAGGAGTATCCCGCGACGCTCTTTCAAGAGAGCATGCCTGACGTTGAACTGCTTCTTGAGGCTCACGATAATAAAGGCAATATCGTCGGGGAGGCAAAACCCGGTGGAGTGGTCAATCCTGCTACTGGATGTATTACCGTCCAGCGGAGCGGGAAGATTCAGGCCATTTTGAAGATGCAGTTGGAGTATGAGGGGAAATTTACGGTCAAGGCAATTAATCCTATTACCCTGGCAATCTATGACAGCTTAACCCTTTCAACAGATTATACGGTGTAAATGAATGGACGCGTTAGATAACAAACTTAACGAAGTGTTTGAAGGTAAGGTTGTGCGTAAAGATCTGGTACACCGTATCAAGAAAGGGACCAATATTCCCACCTTCGTCCTGGAATTTTTGTTGGCTCGTTTTTGTGCAAGTGATGATCCTGAGGAAATTCGGGCCGGTCTTGAGGCGGTGCTGGAGACCTTGCAAGAAAACTATGTTCGCCCCGATGAGGCTAATGCCGCCCAATCGAAAGTTGCGGTAAAAGGGAAACATCGGTTTATCGATAAGGCTCATGTGCGTTATGTGGAGAAGGAGAAACGGCACTGGGCTTCTTTAGAAAATTTTAATTCGCAACGTATTGCCATTGGAGAAAAATTTTATAGAAACATCGACAGATTGCTCGAAGGTGGTATCTGGGCTGAAGTGACCCTTGCATATAATGACCTGGATCAAGATAATTACGCATTTTTGGTTGATGATCTTAGGCCTATTCAACTGAGTCGATTTGATTTTTCAGAGTACTGTGAAGGGCGCAAACAGTTTAGCCGTGATGAGTGGTTGGATGTGATTTTGCGTTCTGTAGGGCTTGAACCGTCAAAAATGAAGACTATGCGTTTGAAATATCATTACATTGCTCGTCTGGCCTGCCTTGCTGAACCCAATTTTAACTTTATCGAGCTGGGACCTCGTGGTACGGGGAAATCGTATTTTTTTAGTGAGTTCTCCCCATACTCTACTTTGGTAAGCGGTGGTCAGGCTTCTAAAGCTGCCCTTTTCTATAATGTGAATCGTAGGAAGATAGGTCTGGTTGGCTTTTGGGACACAGTGGCATTTGATGAAGTGGCTGGAATCAAGATAAAAGATCCAGACACCATCCAAATCATGAAGGATTACCTCGCTAACGGTAGATTCTCAAGAGGGGTTGAGGTTATCGCTGATGCCAGTATGGCCTTTGTTGGCAATATTGACCATTCGGTAGAACAATTGGTTCGTTCAACAGATTATGATCTCTTTATGCCTTTACCAAAAGAGATTGATCTTGCCATTCAGGATCGGTTGTGTTGCTACTTGCCTGGCTGGGAGATCCCCAAGAACAGCAGTGAATATCTCACCGACAATTATGGTTTTATCACTGATTATATAGCAGAAGCCTTTCATTATCAGCTCAAACATTCCAACAGGTATGAGGAGGTAATCAGGCGTATAAAACTTGGATCTGCCGTTGAAGGCCGTGATGAGAAAGGGATTATGAAAACAGTCTGCGCGTTTTTAAAAATTCTGCATCCGGACGGCGAACCAACAGATGAAGAATTTGAAGAGTACGTAGCATACGCGGTTGAGTCTCGTCGTCGGGTTAAAGAGCAAATGAATAAGCGAAAGCCTGATGATGAATTTGCCAAGATTAACCTCTCGTATTTCAACAAAAAAGGTGAAGAGGTTGTAGTGTATTGCCCAGAGTCAAAAGATGTACAGGAAACCCAAAATCCTGTTCGTAAAGATCTCCTGGGAGAAAAACTTGAAAAAAAGCAAACAGATAGCTGCAGTGCTCAAAAGAAAAAGAAGAGTATATTTGTGAAACCCGTTGTCGAGGAAGACAAACCTGACGAAACACAACCTGAAACAACAAAGAAGGAAGATACAGAAGAACCTGTTGAGCCAGAGCTTAAAGAACAACATTTTACAATTTTTTATAATGATACCGGGTTTAGTTATGAATCCATAATAGGCCCTTATCTGCGAGGGGCTAAGCAAATTGTTATAGAGGATCCATTTATTAGAGCAACACATCAGGTGCAGAATTTTGTCCGTTTTTGCGAGATGGTTGTAAGAGACTCATCCATTGTTAAGGTAGAACTCACTACAAGCTATGACGATCATACAAATATGGCTGATTTGCAGAACAAGCTTGACGATGTAAAACAAAGCATGTTGGAGCAGGACGTAGAACTTGAAGTCCACTTGAACCCAAATATGCATGATCGTGAAATACGATTGGATAATGGTTGGGTCATTAAGATTGGTCGTGGTTTGGACTTTTTCCAACGTCCAACTACCTGGTTTGAGCTTGGTGCTACTGATCTTTCTTTGAGGAAATGCTTAGAAACTAAGATTGATATTTTTCGTGGATAGTCATGCACACTGCTTCTTTAAAGTTACAATCAGGTCACCTGTATATTTCACTAAATGGACACGATTGGTTGCTGGATACTGGTGCACCAACATCTTTCGGCGATATACAATCAATTCAGATTGGTGAAGAGGAATTTATTTTCCTGGATAATTATATGGGCTTGACTGCAAGCCAATTATCAGAATTTACAGATCATTCACTAATGGGAATTATAGGTGCTGACGTTCTCAATATGTTCAATGTACTGATTGATGTGCCAGGGAAAGCAGTTTCATTTTCAAGAGATGCTGTTGCCCTTGATGGGAGCACTTTGACGGTTGATGAATTTATGGGAATTCCAATTGTCTTGGTAGGAATAGGTGGTACTGATAGAAGGATGTTTTTTGATACTGGTGCTCAAATATCCTATTTTCAGGATGAGTCAATTAAGGCCTTTCCTTCAGCTGGTAAAATAGATGATTTTTATCCTGGTGTTGGATCATTTCAAACAGAAACATATATGGTTGATGCCATAATTGGGAGCGAGGAGCATTCTCTCCGTTGTGGTTCATTACCTGAATCACTTGGTATGACATTAATGATGGCAGGAGTGGAAGGGATTGTTGGAAATGAGATTTTGACTAATCGGATTGTAGGGTATTTTTCAAAACAAAGACAATTAGTATTGGCATGATGAAACCTCATGCATCATGGGCAAGTGTGTATGATATAGCTTATGAGCAATCGTTTGGTACTTTTTACAAGGAACTTACCAGTGTTACCATTGATGTAATATCCAACACTATTCAACCACCTGCACGAATAGTAGATTTCGGAGCAGGGACAGGTCGCATTTCAATCCCTTTATCTGCCATGGGATATAATGTTTTTGCAGTAGACCCAAGCAGTGAAATGCTCGATCAACTTAGCAGTAAAGATCGCTCCTCCTCTGTTAATGTCTTTAACGGAAAGATGCAGGATTTCCAGTCAGATATTCAATTTGACATGGCTATCTGTGTTTTCACTGTTTTAATTTATGTGTTGGATGAAGAATCATTGGAGGAGTCTATCAAAGTTGCCGCAGACTTACTTAAATCAGGTGGACTTTTACTTATTGATATACCTTCAAAGGCAATTTTCAAGATTTTTAATGTAATACCTCAGTGTTAGAGCGAACATTATCTGTGTCACAAACTCAAGATGATATTTACACATATGACGATTCTATTAAGCTGAACCTAAATAATCAGAATAAGACATACACTGATCATTTTCGCATCAAGTGGTGGGATGTTAATTATGTGTTAGAGATATTAGCTAAGTATGGATTGTCTATCGAAAGAGATCTTTCTTTTACATTTGCAGGGGCCGGATCCAGCTACTTTCTAATGAGAAAGGAGTTAGGTATTATGCTCTTTGTATCGATAAGAAAAGTGGAAATTCTAAATCTAACCTAATCCATGAACAAATTTTCCGTCATAGTCTTTGATTTTGAAACAACAGGCCTGTCCCCGAATTACGGTGACAGGGCTATTGAGATTGGAGCCGTCCTCATTGAGAACCATGAGATCATAGATAACTTTCAAGGCCTGATGAATCCAGGGTTCAGTAAGTACTTTCATTGAATCGTATACAGGAATTAGCAGTAGTATGGTGGCGGCAGCTCCATCTTGTGAAACGGTGATGAGAAAGTTTGCAAAATTCATTGGTGACCGACTACTTGTTGCGCATAATGCATCTTTTGATAAAAATTTCCTTGATTCGGAATTTGAACGGATCTCAAAATCAAGAAGCAATAATATGGCATGTTCGATGTTGGCATCTCGTCGTATTTACCCCAATGCCCCAACTCATAAGCTTGGGACACTTGTAGGTTACTGTGATATTGGAACCGATGGAATCTTTCATAGAGCGTTAGCTGATGCACAAATGACAGGTCATCTCTGGATTTCTATGATTGACCATATAAAAAAAACTTTTGATATTCGGCAAGTACCCTTTGGGGCGATGCAAAAGCTACATTTTTTTTGAAAAAGCTGCTGTTAAACAATAGCAAAATAGTTCCATATAAAAATATAACAAGGAAAACCACCCAATGAACAAATCAGAACTTATCAATCAAATCGAAGAGTCTGCAGACATTAACAAAAAAGAAGCCGGTGCAGCTCTAGATGCCATTATGGCCGCTATCACAGACACCTTGAAGAAAGACGACAAGGTGACATTGATTGGCTTTGGTACCTTCTCTGTTTCAAAGAGAGCAGCACGTGATGGGCGTAATCCTCAGACAGGAAAAACGATAAAAATTCCAGCTAAGAATGTAGTAAAATTCAAGGTTGGAAAGAAGCTGGATGAGGCAGTTCAGTAATGGCGTAACAACGGAAATCTTGATCCGAAATACGACGCTCTGTGAATAGAATTGAAGGTGCAACTTTGAGAAATAAACGTCAATATGAGGGGAAGGAATTAATGGACACCGGGGCGCGATCTTTTAAATGGAAAGCGGAGGCAGGAACGGTTTGATTGGAGCCTGTAACGATAATTGTCATATCGAGCCTGAACTATTACACGTTAACAGTACGTTATGGTCCATGTTGCATCGCCTGTGCTAGTAATCAAGATCTGGTCTTGCATCGTTATATACGACACCCTCGAAGACTTCAACTATCTTGCAGAGGTCAGAATATGTGAAGTCTGATTCGACGGCCCAGTTTCTTATCCATGCATCCATAACATTCCAGGCAGAGGAATCATGATATTCTGATATGAACATGTCGATAGCGTTAATAATCTTATCAGGTGTAACTTTTTTCACCATCGATAAATCCATATACGGTGTGCACCCATCTGAATTACCCCAGAGTCTTTTGGTCAGATCCTCAGCAGCGGGTAATGACGGGTCCACCACCTTTTCCTTCTCCCATTTCTCTAATATATTTCTAAAAATTGATTTAAAATTGGTCGGTTTGAGCAATTCCTGTTCGTGACCGGATTGCAGGGTGTCGCAATTCGATTCGATATTTTCCGTTGAAACCATCGGCACCAGTCGGCCATCCTCACGCTCAATCACGACAGTTGTTACAGCTAAAGGGGCATCTGGTAGCTCCATACGGAATTTCTTGTACTCACCTTCAAAACAGTAAAGTTGTTCAGGAAGGGTGCTTGCAAGCTCTTCCAGTAAAGAACTGAATATATGACTATGACTAACTGGGTCTGAAAGCAAAGAGGCAGGCGCTACACCTGTTATTTCAATACCTTCTGGGCTTAGTACCTTGAAGTTCGTTGGAACTTTAGTCCAAGATGCAGAAAGAAAATCTGATCCGGACAGGGTTCGTAACAACCTCAATTTCTCTTGGTCATCTCCTTGAAGGACGTAAGCCTTTCCGGAGATTCGCATTATTTGTCCATCTTCAGTAACATATGCCCAAAGATTTAATACAACTTCTGATTGTTCTAAAGACTGCACCGTTGCATGTTGGTATTGCATCTCATAATCCTTTTTAGTAGCCATTCTGGGTGACGATCTCTTTACATGTCACGGTCGTAGTGCCATTTGATGTAATCTCTAAGGACAGGCTGAAATTCAATTCGGCCATTCCACCAGGTACAGTCTTCGATTTCAAAGCGGACACAGAATGCATGACCAAGTTTTGTGTTACTTTTCTTGGGAAACCATTCTTTTGCGGCGGCGAGCATTAGCGTCCAAAGCTCAACATATCCACCACACTGTGTGAAAAACCAGTATTTGATTGGGCGATACAAGGCTAGGTATGAGGGGTGTTGCATAAAATCCTTATCATTTGGAAGGATAAAGTCGGGATAACTTAGAAGGTAAATGTTGACCATCTCCGTTACTTTTTCGCTGGCATTTTTGTCCGACTTCAACAGGTCCTGACAAATTGGATTTATTGAATACTCCACTAGCTCTTCCTTGGGGGACTCTATCAGTGATTCCCATTCGTTTTCCATTTGTATCTTTTCCTTTGATATGGCGTCTGATTTGATTCCATTTTTCATGCATGGCTGCACATGGTTTCTATTTGCTGTACTTCTTGGTATGGGATCAGGGTTGGTATCATTTTTCTGGAGCCATCGAATTCATTGCAAAGCTGAGAGTTATGCAGCTTTCAGCTTGATGACCTTTGTAGTTGCTATAGGTTAGCCAACAATTCGATATATTTCTCTAGCAAGTTTGTCTAAAGCGTTTCGTTTCTCAGAGAGGTAGTCAAACTGATCGTACACCCCGACGACACCGCCCTGGCTATGGTTTAAAACACGCTCACGGACATGCTGTTTAATTTTTAACCGACTCATGATGGTTCGTGCCGTTCGTCGGAGGTCGTGTGACGTCCATCCGGAAATGCTTGAATCTTGTTTGACCTTGTTTCTGGCATTCTTAGTACTTGTGGAGTGTTCAGTTTTTGCCCCCTTGGTCTTGTTGTATCTACTTGGGAAAACAAACTCTGCTTCAGTCATCCACATTTGTTTTTCAGTGTACCCTTGACCTTTTTTTCGTGCTTTTATGATCTGAATCACTGGATCTGATAAAGGAACAAGGTGTGTGCTGTCTGTTTTGTTTTCTGTTAGCCGCCAGACAGCCTCGTCAAGATTGAGGTCTTCCCATTTCATAGCCATAATTTCCCCTGGTCTCTGAGCGGTTAGGAGGATGAGCTTGAGAATGTCACGAGAATTAGGCTGCAGCTTATCTAAATATGGCCAGATAATTTTTATTTCCTTGTCTTCTAGATATCGTTTTCTAGAGACTTCTTGCCCACCTGGCTTGCTCATCATATACATTGGGTGAACCTCAAGCCAACCCAGGTCAAGAGCGGTTTTAAACATCACGGAGAGCAAGGAGTGTAGCCGGTTTGCTGAGACCGGCGCGGTGTCTGCCACCTCATTAAGTAAGGCGGCAATGCGGGGCCGTTTAACGCTTACCACTTTTGTACTGCCAAGGTTGGGCTGTATTACTTTTTCCCATCTGCGCTTTTCTTCTCGAATTGTAGCTGGAGCCTTGGGTTTGTTTCGTCGAGCAAGAGCTTTTTGATACTCTTCCCATAACTCTGTCATGGTTGGGGCTTTTTTGAACGTTTGTTTTTGTGCTTGTGGGTCTTGGCCGTTATTTATTTTATCCATGGCCTTGTTAGCTTTTTTACTGGCATCCTTTAAAGAGAGTTGAGGATAGTCTCCAAGCGTAAAACGCGTCCTTGCTCCAGCCTCGTTGTCGTACATTAAAAACCAGACTCTCTTGCCTTTTGGGCTGACCCTAATTCCGAAGGCACCGTTGCCTGGTGTTCTTCCCTCTTCAAAATATTCCACAGAACGAGAACCAGCTTTCAAGCTCTTGATTCTCATCGCGTTAAGTTTGATTCTGGGCATCTTCTCTCCCTCTTGCGTGCAAAATTAAATTTTGCACGGATTTTGCACGCTAATAACGATTAAATTAAGTGAAACTGAATGATGGCTTGTGAAGATTAGTATAGGGGGACATTTTATGTATGTCAATGGTAATAGGGTTTTTGGGTGTGTTTAGTGGTGCTTTGTGAAGCAAAGGGAAGGTTGCGAAAACTTATAGTCTAGTGACTACGAATCAGGGGGTCGCAGGTTCGAATCCTGCCTAGTGTACCAGTAATTTAAGGCACTTATCGTTAATTCGGTGAGTGCCTTTTTTGTTGAAAATGGGTTTAGGGGCACTTTAGGTGCAGTCTTGAAGTTTAGGTGAAAATGGCGAGATAAACTATGGGATATTTGACTGGCATACTTGAATTAATACAATACCAATTTTTTGCGTTCTTCATGGGAGCTGCCACCCTAGCGGTATCTTTGATAGTAATAGGGATAGCGGATGACATCAAAAGTAGGTCGGCAAAACGACGGTTCGTTATAGCCGCATTACTCTTAGGTAATTTCATCCTATGGTTTGGCGGATTTTTTAGAGCATTGCGGTAAAACAGTATGTTTTTATCCGCGCCCTATTATATCCTAGTGCAACTTCTTGTCAGACCTCTTGCTCCACCGAATTAATTCTCTTGCGAGTTCAAGCATATTCACAGGAGAGGCAGCGAGGTATCGTTTCTTACGGACCAGTGTTAGCAACGGGTGTCCTTCCTTTCTAACTTCGATTTCTTGACGGACCGCGTCTTCAATGAGTTCCCTTGCTAGTTCATTGGCCAGAGAGGGGAGGTCGTCGTAGATCGTCCATATGCCGTCACCCACCTTCAGTAGCCAGTCCTTTATGCCTGTTGGTGACTGACACATAACACGGTGCCAGGGGACCCCGTCTGGGGAATCCTTTATCAGTTCTTGAAACAGCTCTTCAGCGTCGAATACCTTCTTTAGCATGTGAGTTCCTCCAGACGAGTATTTTTAATTTTGAACCAGAAGGATACTGCACCTGAATCCCTGATAAAAGTCATAGCCTGAGCATGTAGGCCTTCATCTAGGTCTTGCTTGGTGGGTCGAGACACAAGCTCAGCGGCTGAATGCAGTACCGCGGCGGCCAATTTCTGATACGGGGTGCGACTCCTGCGGTTGGCAGCACCAGGAGATTCGCCTCGATCAGGAGCACTCACAGTAAAATCGAAATTATCTAAGCTGATTACTTCCATATCGTCCATTGTAGCTCCGTTTTAAGAGAAGAGTACTAATTGCTCGCGAAATATTGAAAAGGTCTTACGGGTCCATTTACGGCCTCCTGTAACCTAGGCCGGCGTGCAAAATCAGAGTTTATTCGGTTGCCATCGAGCTCCAGTTCTTGTTATACGTGTGGCCGAACTTGGCCCTGCGTCGTTGAACCTGTTCCTTGATACGAGCCCTGGTTTTAACGCTGCGTTTATGCTTAGCCAGACTTTCAGCGGTCAGTAAATCCCGCTTAGTGGCCAGTCCACAGTTAACTAAAGTGTTTCATGTCTGCCATATTAATTCTCCTTGACCGACTTATCTCACCTGGCCAGCACGTAGTTCTCACAGGAATGACCAGGGGAGAGCGGCTGTTTATTGTTGTTGAAATCGCCTCATCAAAATCTGTACAACCACGGCAAAATCCTTGAAGGACGAGTTCTGAATCGCGAGTAGTTCTCTTCGATCTGTAGGGGGTAACGGTCGACTGTTGAGACTGTTCACGAGTTTGGTGAGTTGCGATAAACCCACACGTATTTCCGAAAGTGCTATTGCGTTGCTCATGGTTTCACCTTATTTTGCCGGGATTTGAAGTTTTGGGTTTTCCGTCATTGTCTGGTTCCTTGCTGCCACGTTATAAAAGTTGGCTACGTTCCGCAGTAGCTCGATTTTTGTCGCATTATCAGCCATGTAATAATGGCTGGTCATTGCCGTTTCATACGCGTCAGCAAGGCTTGCCATCCCTGGAGGATTCGCTCGGTAGTACCTAAACATGGTCCGATCGAACATGGTGAGTTCGTGACCGTTTACCAGCTTGGGAATATTCGGAATATCCTGGCCGAGTCGTCGTAGCTCAGGATATATAGGATGGTCTGACGACACAGAACTGAGTGCTGCTGCAGTCCCGTAATATTGCTTTTCACCTAAGAGGCCGTACTTCGGAGGTAGACTTTGAGATAAACCAGGAACACGATTCTTAACCTTCGACATGAAGTTATCAAACTCATGCACTCCCTTGTCTAGGAGGGTGCGGTTAACCTGAGTCATTAAGTTTGGTATCATACCTAAGGCGTAGGCATCACCCGGATGGGGTGCCTCGTATTGCGGATTTTACAGCAGTTGGGTTTGACCCTCTATCAGAATACGTAACATCTGCATTCGTATCGCAGATGGTCAAGTCGCAAAGCCTCCTGAGTACGGCTACCGCATGGCTAACGGTTGAGGATAATGGATACACACAGGAGAGCAGGGTTTCAACTTGGAGGAGAATATCTTTAACATTATATGATTTCACTTCGATAGACTTCGACGGTACTATTGACTACAAGGTTTCGAGTCCAACTGGGAGCATATATACAGGAGGTGGAGGATTCTCCATAGAGACGGAGATCGCTCCAGTCCCCGAACCAGCAACCATGCTCTTGTTCGGAACAGGTTTAGTTGGTCTTCTAGGTTTCAGGCTTCGTAAAAAGAAAGAGTAATTCACTCCTAAAAAAGCTTCTTCTCTTAAAGGCAGTTTCGCTCTGGAGATTCTGCCTTTTCTGTTTCTACTCTTCACAGTTAATAGCCAGTTATAAGGTTTAAAGTTTCATGAAAGCCTTCATAATTACATCTCTATTGTGAGTAGCAAGATCGGTAAAGAATAGTCTGTTGTTTTATTTAATTATCAAGCAATACTAGCATTAGAATACAAATGGTCATTACGCAGAGGGGGAGTGGCCAGAGGAGAAAATAACTTCCAATACCAAATGCTATTGCTGTTAATCTGCGCTTGGTGGTTTCGTTCATACAATCCTTTAGATAATGCCACGACTAACATTGTACTCTTTGGCCCGCTGATAATCCTTGGGAGCTGCAACTTTTGATATTTGTTGTCTTGGCCAGTGAAGATTAGGTTCTCTTTGTGGACGTGAACGGTCCTCCCTGTACCATTGAGCAGGTTAGGAAGCTGCAGGTCCTTAGATATCACTAAGACTTTTTTAACGTAAGATGCGCCTCCATTAATTCGGAGTCAGTTTCTATTTTGTTTGTGAGTTTTGCTCTTGGTTTCAAAGACTGTGGTACCATTTTCAAAGAACATTTTTTGACCACGGTAAAATACCGTTGGCAAAAGAGTATGCGTAATGTTTTTTTGCTGGTGTGAAAAAGTTCACACACTATCATTTAGCAATTTTAATTATTTAATACTCTGTAGCCGTTTTATGACTTTTTTATTCCCCGGTTCAAGCATTAAGGCCTGTTCATATTCCTCTTTTGCACGGTAGGGTATTTTCTGTTTTTTGTAGTAGTCTCCAAGATGGATATGAAACGGGGCATAATCAGGCAACCACTGTACTCCTTGCTGGATGGTATTGATGGCCTCGTCTATCCGTTTTTGTTTTTTATAAAAATAATAGAGCTGCATAATATACCATGGTTTGATAGTCTCTTCCTGTTCGAGGAAGTCTAAAGCATGGCTCCGGTAGTATTCGCTGTCTTCGATTTTTCCTGCTTTTTCAAGAAAAACCCCGAGTGAAATCCATGTAGATGGTTTTTGTGGAAGAATTCGATCGATTTCAGCTCTGCTAAGCTTGTAAAACAGTATGAATGGTGGCAAATCTTTTGTAATAATGGGGAATTGTTCTGCCCCCTGCTGCAGAACCACCATTGCCTTGTCACGTTCATTCTGTTGCAGATACCACTCTGCCAGGACAAAAATCAATTGTTCTTTATTCAGACCTCTTTTGTATCCTTCTGCCATCAGGAGGGATGCCTGTTCACTTTTTTCAGGAGGAAGGAGAAGACCAACTCTTTGCAGGTATGCGCCTTCGAGTGGGTCTTTTCTCGCTGCTTGAATATAGGTATCAAATGCTTCTTCGTTCCGATTCAGGTAGGAAAGCAAGTTTCCCTTGTAGAGCGAGTATTGTCCCTCAAGGGGATCAAGGCGGATCGCCCTATCTATTATGGTGAGCTGATTTTTGAGAATTTGATCCGAAAGTTTAGGGTTGATATAGATCTGAGATGCTTCCTTGTAGTGCTGTTTTGCCTTGAAGATACCTGTTTGGGTGCTGAGAGTCAGGAAAAGTAGCGGGAGGGCAATGAGGTAGGAGAGTTTCCAAACAGGAGAAGCCTTTTTTAATAGTGTTGCTCTGTTGCGAAAATGCATTCGGGTATTTCCAGCGGAAACAAGGAGCCCACAGAGGAAGAAAAAATAAAGGCCATTTGCTCCATTATGCATATTGAAGTCAGTGATACTGTGGAGAAGAATTGCAAAAATACCGGTGAGGCAGGCAATTATAAGTAGGACCGAATAGAGTTCACGTCGTAATGAGAGTTTTTTCAGGCCACTGAGAAAGACAGTGATTACAAAGGAGGCAGCGAGAACGAGACCAATGAGTCCACCGTCCGTGAGTAGTTCTATATAATCATTATGTGCGTGATCATAAACAAGAGAAGTTGGCAAATTGTTGTATTGCGGAAAAGCATGAATAAAAGTTCCAAATCCTGATCCTGAAACAAAGAAGGCTTTGATAAGAGAAGTACAATCCAGCCATAGAGGAAACCTGCCCTCAGTAATAATGCCAGTTTCTGTTGTGCTTGCGTTGAATCGTTGCAGAATTGGCTCCCAACCAAACCAGGTTACGGCAAGAAGAACAGCACCAAAAATAATGAATGGGTATATTTTCCCGGAGTTGGTTGACTTTCTGGTTAATAATACCAGGAAAAAGAATAACGCCAGATTTGCTGCAATAATTCCACCCCGTGACAGGCCAATGAAAATAGATGCGAGGATTATGGTTACACTGAATCCGAGGAAAAATTGAATATTTGAACTTGGGGAAGAGAGTATTGAAACAGCTTTGGCTCGAAATGATTGTTTGTCACGTAGTGTGGGGCGATAATAAAAAAAGAGAGCTAGAACTATGGGAAAGAGCATTTCCATAAATCCTGCGTAATGATTTCGATAAATCCAGGGGCCAACCGGGCTTGCATTGTCTGGGGCATGTCGAAACCAATAGATAAGGTCATGGGATGTGAATTTTTGGAGAATTGCCAAAAAAGCAATAGCCGTGGCAAGACCTGCGACAATTCGCACTGTTTTGCTGAGGAATTCTTTTTTGCTGAGAATTTGTATTGTTAGGATGTAGAAGAACGCGTAGCAGCTAATCCGAAGGGCTTCAAGGAGTGTCGATTTTTGATTGACTGTGAGTGGAATCCATTGTTTTGTTTCTTGAATGTCAAGTATGGGGGCATATGCCTGATATATTCCGGGCGCGATACTGTTTACAAGTGAAGATGGTAGAGGGACTAATTGCAGCCACATAAAAATGAGTAAAAGAGAGAGTGGAACTATGCCTGGAACCTTCAGGTAGGAGTGCGCTCCTTTTCGTGTTTCAATGCAATATACGAGAGTCGTTAGGAATACCAGAAATTCCACAAAACCGATCGACCATGTTTCGACACTTCCAAATGCGAGCGGAGCAAAAAGAAGTGTTCCAATAAAGAGGACGTAGGCAGGAGATCGCATGGTTTAGGTCCCGTTATAAGAAAAGGCCTGACTAGTTTTTATGCTGAGGCAGCCGGTCAAGCGTTATAGTTGACTGAAGGCTGATTCAAGCCATCGTCACGTTGTTACCGCATCTTTGTGCCCTACAAGAACGTGGTACAAGAACGTGGCGCGTATCAAACATGAGTTTAGCATGTTTTAATATAAAATCATAATCGTAGGCACTGTGGTCCGTAGCAATTCGGAGACAATCCGCTTCGGAAAGTATTCCTACTGAGAGTTCGGTTGATTCGAGCTGGCAGGACTATTATTCTTTGTCGTAATACTCATAATATCCATAATATCCGGAATCTTTCTTGTTCCTGACTATTCCATTAACTACGACGCCGAGGATTGTTGTGTGTATATCTCTCAGTTTTTTGAGTCCGGATTCCAGCATATCATAGGTGGTTTTACTTGATCGAGTAATAAGGACTACTCCATCTACTACGGAACTCAAAGTAAGGCTGTCCGTTACGCGCTGGATCGGAGGAGAGTCAAGCAGGACAAAGTCGTAAACTTTCGCTGTCTCCTTCATAAGCGCCTGCATTCTGCGCGATTGGAGTAGCTCGGCTGGATTTGGTGGTATGGGGCCGGAAGTGATCAGGGCGAGTGGCTCATCCGGGATTTGTTTAATCGGGCTTTTCTTTGTATCTCCGGTGAGAAAATTACTGAGTCCATAGGAGTTTGGAACATTAAACAGTGAGTGGGTTCTTGGCCTTCGCATATCACAATCAATAATTAGTACTTTTTTATTGTTCTGTGCAAGAACTCTGGCAAGGTTACAGGTTGTTGATGTCTTGCCTTCCTTTGGTGACATACTCGTCACCAGAATAGTACGGGGAGGATGATCCGGTGATGACAGGAGCAGGCTAGAGCGAATAAGGCGATAGTTCTCAGAGAGTGGTGAGAGGGGATGTTCGAGTAGGTGTGATTCTATTACCTCGTCTTTACCCTGTAGTTCTTCGACGGTTCCAAGAATGGTCAATCCAAAGCGTTGCTCGATATCCTTCCCATCTTTCACGGTATTATCGAGGTACTCGATAAAAAATGCAAGTCCGATACCGCCGAAAAGGCCAAGGATGAGGCCCAACATCAAGTTACGTTTTTTCTGTGGTTTTGATGGTGCCTTGGGAAGTTCTGCCTTTTTGACCACCCAGATTTTTATATCTTGCGATTGTTCCGTTACACTGGATTTCTTGATGCTTGAGGTGAGGGCATCGTACAGCACACGGTTCATATCAACACTCCTTTTCATGATGGAGTATTGGGTAAAACGCTCATTAATGTTGAGCATTTCATTTTTTGTTTTTGCCAGTAGTTGTTTGAGATTTGTTTCACGAGACTGGGCAAGTTCGTAGGCGTTCCGGGTGGACTCAATAATTCTGCTTACTTCAAACTGCTTTTCCTTTTTTAATAGGCTGTGTTCCGCTTTGGCATTGATCATTACCGGATGCTTGTAGCCATATTTCTTTGAGAGATCTTTTATCTTTTGTTCAGCTGCAAAAATTTTCTCACGAAGATTTTGGAGGACCTTATTGTCTGCAAAGATCGAAATTGTCTCGATGTTATTATAATCTTTTCCAAGTGCTTTTATCTGAGCATAGAGTGATTCGTACTCTTTTTGTTCGGCCTGGGCCTTGGACAGTTGAGAGCTGAATTCTGAGAGTCTTTGTGGGAAAATTGCGAGTTTGTTCTCAACGGTCACCAGATCGTTGTCTCTCATGTATTTCTGAAGCGCGATTTCGGAACTTTCTAGTTTCTTGCGCTCTTCGTCAGCTTTACTTGTCATCCATTGTAAAGAATAGCTGCTGGAAACAAGTTTAATTTCAAGGATTTGATCCATATATGCCTGGATTATGGCATCCGTAACAAGCCTGGCCATGGCAGGATTCTTATCACTATAGCTGATGATAACAGTTTTGGTATTGGCAACGGGTTTAATGGAAAGGCCGCCCATTATCATAGCAGCTATGATTTCTGCGTCTGTTTTGGGTTCATTGGAAACGAGTAAACCATAACTTTCAGAACTGTTTAGGGGGGCATCTGTGTCAGAGGAAAGCATCCCTTTGATAAAATCCTTAATTCCCGTTTTGAATGTTGAAAGAAATGTAAAGAGCCCCTCTTTTTGTTCAGCAAAGAAGTAATGTTTATATTTGGTATCAAGCTTTAACTGTGTGACAACACGCTTAGCAACGTTTGTACTGCGGATTAATTCAAATTGGGTCGCAAGAAATTCGGGATCCCAACGGTAATAAGAATTTCCTTCAATCGCACTGGAAGAGTAATTCCGTTCGATAAGAACCTGGGAGGAGGCGGTGTATATGGGGGTTGCTGTGTAAGTGGCTATAAAAACTGTGAGAAAAGTGATAGCCAGAAAGGTCAGGACAGTTGTCTTTCGTTTCAGAATAACAGTGATATAATCACGAAGGTGGATTTCCTGTTCCTGAGGATCCTGCATGGCTGGTTCGGAAGAAGGTGGAATATTCATAGAGTTAGTCAATTTGACAGGTTTAGAAGAAGCTTTCCGGGACAACAATAATATCGTTTGCAAGAACTGAAGTATTGTGATCGACATCTTGGAGAATTACTTTTTCTCCATCAACGATTCGTACTATGCGGACACTCGATTTAGATGCTTTACCTGAAAAGCCACCAGCTCTTGCGATGAGTTTCAGAACAGTGGTGTCGGTATCACAGGGGTAAGCATCTGGGTCAGATACTTCACCAGTGACATAGCACATCCCGCCTTTTGATATATAAATGGTGTCTCCATCTTGTATAAGGACATTCTGGCTGAGATCACCACCCTCCATAATGGATTTTATATTTACGATGATGATTTCCTGATTATCATCTGTAATTCGTTTGATTGTTGCCGTATCACCGGCATCCTGTTTCATGCCTCCGGCCTGGGATATAATTTCGAGAAAGGTAGTGGCACGTCGCAGTTCAATAATGCCAGGTTTTGCAACTTGACCGAGAACAATCGCTTTTTTAGACCTATATTCTTCAATAAATATAGTTACCTGTGGTTTTATAATATATCCATCTGCAAGGAGGCGGGTGAGATCTTTTGTTACCTCGGGTAAGGTTTTACCACCAACCTGAACCTGTCCTATAAAAGGGATAACAATAGAGCCATTATTGGAGACTCTGACAGTTTTTTTGAGGTCCTCATGGTCATAGACATCAACTTTGAGGACGTCGCCTGGACCCACAATGTAGTCATCTGCAAAACAGATTGTTAAGGAGCTAAGAATGAGAAGAGACAGGAAAAATGCAGAAAAAAAGAGGGGAACTTTAACGGTACGTATTTGATTTCGCATAACAGGAGTTTACTATTTTTGCCTCGGAATGCTAGAATTCCTGGCGGATGAAAAAAAATATCCTGTTATCCAGAACCAGTTTAATACAGAAAAGTTAAAACTATAACGGTAATGAATATCTACGTAACAGGAGTTATCAAACTAAGAGATTTTGTATCTTAGTTGAATAAAATGTTTTCCTATTATAGCGCAGAATTCAAGCTAAGGGAAATAGAGTTTACGTCATAGTCAAAGATTTCATCTGTTGAATCACGCTTTTCCCATGTATAGGCAAGTTCTGCCATTAGCCAATCGCTAAAAATATACTGCAGGGCAGGGCGGAAGGTGTAACGGTCGTCATTTCGTTTTGGATCGACCAGCTGGTTGTAATCGGCATTTTCATATGAGAGGTCAATCATTCCGATGAAATCTGTATAGAATTCCTGATTGTAACGTAACATACCGCCAAAGATTCTTTTATCAAGTGCAACACCACTGTCAGTTTCATCAATTTCATGATGCAGGGCAAGGGATAAATTGGTCTTTTCTGTCATCGAATATTTGATGTCAAATTCAAAGGCTAGTCCATCATTATTCGAGGTTTCTGAATCTTCACTTATTTTGTTGATTTCTTCATCTTTGTAATCACGTGTTTGGTAACCAACTTTAAAACGCAATTGAGTTTTTGTTGACGCAACCCAGTTGATCCCTCCGTAGAGGAAATTCTGATCGTTGTCTTTTAGTTCTGCGGTATCATAACTGACGTCAATATACCTGTATTCGATAAAAAGTGCCGTTCTAGGGCTGTGGGTATAGATACCGTAGAGCGAGAGGGCATTATCAACCCTGTTGAGGAAGTCATCGTCAATCTCTTTGTAATCCAGAAAGAAGTTTGAAAAGTCAGCTTTCAGGCCGATTTTTTCAGTGATATCCCATGTGACATTACCTATGGCAATATTTGAATTATAGCGTCTCAGGCTCGGGCCGTTAACACCGAGGAAGTTACCAACATCAAAACGATCCTGACCGCGAGTGAAATGATCGATAACCTGGAAGGAAAGGCCACTTCTCAGATTAAGTTTGAAGAATCCTTCCACGTTGGCGTCGTAATCATTGAGGTCTGAATCCTCTGAATAATATTTAAAATCCAATGCTCCAAGAAGATATGCATTGTATCGTTCGAATCCCTGGTATTCAGGGAGAGCCATCTGAAGACCACCTGCAGTGGAGTTGTTTGGTGCAATGGCAAGTGGTATTTCTTTAGTTCGGGGGAATGCAAGCCAGATACCTGGAGACAGAGTCGTTAGGAAATTGTTGGTTTCGTTTGTATAGACATTGAAAAGGTTGTCTGTAAACTCACCGGCGATACTTAAGAAAGGATGGATATACCCCCCCCCATCGTGTACCAAAAAGGTCTTCATCTTCTGGTAAAAAATTATCTTCTGGTAGGAGTGACTCAGATGTTCCAGATGCACCTTGACCCATGGGGGCATCTTCTGCGACAATGGCCATTTTGTCTATAACTAATTCGTTGGATTCCGCGTTGTTAAGAGGAAGTGTAGAGAAGATAAGAATACAAGCCGTGGTAAAAAGAAGTTGATTTTTCATGATATGCTTGGTCGAAGAAGTAAAAGGGGAGAAGCTATTCCAATCTTGTGCACGGTAAAGCTTAAAACAAGATCAGCTCTGTTCGGTAATCCGAACAGAGCTGATGGGGTACTCTTAAAAAGGAGTTGGGAAATTAGCGGGGCTGGCCATCCTTGTGGTTGACACCCTTGCCGTTGTAGGCCTTCCGGCAAAGCTTGGTCCCTTGTTAACAGGGGTGTATGCCTGGCTGTCAGCGACGGCATCGCCACATTCTGCAATACTTTTTTCAAAAGCTGCAACAAGGATAATGTCTGATATTCCGGCCGCATCGGCAGCAGCTTTCACATCGTCACCATCACTGCCTTCGCAATAGAGTGCTTTTAAAATATGCTGAGGGTTGACGCCTGGAATTTTGAGTCCTTCGTCAACAATGCTTGAAGGATTTCTTCCAAGTTTAAGAGCTTCTGCAACAGCAACCTCGATTCCCTGAGTGTCGGTGTTCACGGAAAAATCTTCAATCCAGTCTGCAAAAGCTGAAGATGTGATGAATACACCCAGAAGAGCTGATATTATAATTTTTTTCATGACCTCTCCTAACGTTGTAATACAGGTAGTTATGACAATTAAACTTAATCGTAATGACGTTGCATGTTAAACGCAACAAAAAAATTCCTATTACTAGTGCTATACTACTGTTTCCTTTTCGCCGACCAAGGCTTTTTATTGCTGATAATAACTATAACACTTAAATTGAGAAAAAAAAGAGCGTGCCTCCCAGGTTTTCCTGATTTGTTTTCATCCAACCTTGGATAAAATGTTACCCTCAACTATTGCTTGTATGATCAGAAGATCAAGTGGCTGACTGAACGGCAGCGAAGAGCAATTTTGGCGCTGTACCTAGTTGAGTTTCTAAATCAATTAAAACGTTTCATATTATTATAAAAGTCCGGCCGGTAAAGGTAAATAGGCAAAATGCTTAATTTGCGTTATTGTCCTGAATAATATTTAGTATTTTGCTTAAAAAAGAAATACCTAACATAATAATAACCATTCTGGTCAAAATGTAAATAGGTATAAACACCTATTTTTGTACTTGTCTTAATATGTAGAGCGTTTATGGAAAAGGACAATAACCACCTGCAATGTCTTGATAATTTACTACCTAGATATGCCAGGAACCGTGGTTGGGAAGAGCCGTTGGATCTGCATTCCATCTTCACGAATTGGGATGAATTGGTGGATGATGAAGTGGCAGCACATTGTCAGCCACTAAAAATAGTAAAGAAAGTTTTGTGGGTTGAGGTTGAAAACTCCGTCTGGCTGCAGCAGCTCCAGTATCAGACCGTTGTATTACTGGCTATTTTTAATAAATCCTTACGCCTGTCAAAGTTGAAAGGGCTACGATTTGTTCTTGCGGAAAGAAATGAACATAAAAAGGTGAAAAAAGAGCCTTCTCTTCGTTATGTTCAGCCCCCTGCTGAGGAGCTTGCTGCCTTTGAGGCTCAGGTGGCATCGATTTCGGATAAAGATGCGCGTGATGCCCTCGTACGTTTCTGGTATCTTTCAAAGGCATGTCGTAGTGAGTGAATTTTTGGTTGTCTCTGTTCTTCCTTGCTTCACCTGTTGATACGCAATACAATAAATATTTGTAGTCTGATAAATACCTTACATTAATTAACACTGGTGAACAGTAAGTCAGCCAGTATAAGTAGCTTGTCGGAATACGTTCATTTGAAAAATGAACATATTTTATACAGCACTGATATCTTACGGTAAAATGATGCTTTACGATAATGTTTTAGATGCTATTGGAAATACCCCGTTAATTCGGATTAACCGATTGAATTCTTCAGGAACTCCAGTGTATGCCAAATTGGAATCCAGTAATCCTGGTGGTTCGGTGAAGGAACGGATTTCCCTGTCGCTTGTTGAGGCCGGAGAAGCGAGTGGGGAACTCACGTCAGAAAAGATAGTCCTTGAGGCAACCAGTGGAAATACCGGGATTGGCCTTGCTATGATTTGTGCTGCCAAAGGGTACCGGTGTCAGCTTGTTATGCCGGAATCCGCCTCTCTTGAACGCCGGCAGATCATGCAGGCCTATGGTGCTGAAATTCTACTTACTCCTGCCAAGAGAAGTACCGATGGCGCAATCGAGAAGGCTTACGCTATGGCTCGTGAGTATCCTGAACGATATTTTCTTACTGACCAGTTTAATAATGAGGCAAACTGGAAAGCCCATTATAATAGTACTGCACCTGAAATATGGGAACAGACAGATGGCAAGGTGACGCACATAGTGGCAACACTTGGTACATCGGGCACAGTGATGGGGCTTTGTAAGTGGTTTTTAGAATATCATCCTGAAGTGAAAATTGTGGCTGTGGAACCCTTTCTAGGTCACAAAATTCAGGGTTTGAAGAATATGAAAGAGTCGTATCGGCCTGGAATATTTGACAAGTCTCTTCCCAGTCAAATAGTGAATGTCGAAGACGAAGATGCCTTTCGGATGGCTCGCTTACTGGCTAGAAAAGAAGGTCTACTCGTTGGTATGAGCAGTGGTGCTGCTATGTCCTGTGCTTTAGATCTTGCAGGATCTTTGACCGAATCACTTATTGTGACAATTGTTCCAGATGGTGGAGAACGCTATCTTTCCACTCCTTTGTTTACCAGAAAGAGTCAGGTTGCTGAAAAAAAATCTGATCTCTGCTTTTTTAATACACTTACGAAAAAGAAAGAAGGATTTCAGGCTCAAAAGGATAAGCAGGTTACTTTCTATACCTGTGGGCCTACTGCCTATGAACCCGCGAATTTGTCACTTTGCAGGCGTTTTGTCGTTTCAGATCTCATTACTCGATATTTGGAATATAAGGGCTATACCGTAAATTCCTGCATGAATTTTACTGATCTCGATGACAATACCATTGAGGGAGCCAATAGGGCAGGGAAGACTCTGGAAGAATTTACCAATAAGTATATAGATGGGTTTATGGCAGATATTGATTCACTGAATGTGAAGCGAGCCACCCATTACCCAAGAGCTTCTGCTCATGTTGCAGACATGATAGAGATCAGCCATGAGTTGCTGCACAAAGGTTTTGCCTACGAAAAACATGGCTCCATCTATTTCGATATATCCAAGTTTAAAAAATATGGTCGGCTTTCAGGGGTTGATCTTGGAAAAATCCAGCTGGGAAAAACCGTTGATCTCGATAACTATGAAAAAGATAATCCACGGGATTTCACTCTACTAAAACGTTCGACCCTTGCAGAGCTGAAAAAGGGGATTTTTTACGAAACTGATTGGGGAAATGTACGACCTGGCTGGCACATTGAGTGTTCTGCAATGTCGACCAAGTATCTTGGCGAGACCATGGATATACATACTTCGAGCCGGGACTTAATTTTTCCTCACCATGAAAATGAGATAGCTATTGCCGAGGCGCTGACTGGAAAACAGCTCGCCAAATACTGGCTGCACTCTGAGTTATTGCTTGTGGATGGCAAAAAAATGTCACAGGAGGCAGGAAATGTAGTGACATTGAATGATGTGGTGCTCCGTGGTTTTACTCCACGGGATGTTCGTTTTATGCTGCTTTCCGTCCATTACCGAAAACCGATTAACTTTTCCTTTCGCCGCCTGATTAACGTACGGACTGCCCTGCGCCGGATTGATGAATTCACCTGTAAGCTTCTCTGTCTGCCTCCGGGGAGGCCTCATCCGGAGGTCACGGCTTATGTAAGTGCTATGGAAAAACAATTTTCTGCGGCTATGGATGATGATTTAAATGTGTCAAAAGGGATGGGGGCGATCTATAAGTTTATTAAGCGGACCAATCCAATCCTTCACGTTAATCATTTGGATGGTGACCAAAAGAAATATATTCTTGAAAGTTTGGGGAAAATAAATGAAATATTACAGATATTTCGCTTGAAAGGGTGCCCCCTTGCTCCTTCCGTCAATGCGATCATTCAGCGCAGAGAAGAGGCGCGCCAGACAAAAGACTGGAAGGCTGCAGATGCCGCCCGCGACGAACTTATCCGTCAGGGGATCCAGATTATTGATACTGTCACCGGACCTGTATGGAAAAAAGTTGATGGAGAATGAGTTGGTTTTACAATCAATGAAGAATGGTGTTGATTTTTTGTCACCTATATTTTATAGAATCATGGTATGCGCCAGTAGCTCAGCTGGATAGAGCAACGGCCTTCTAAGCTGTTTTCGTTTCCATACCTCGACATCCCCCTCAATACTAGTTCTTCACCTCAGTAAGGCCTTCAGCCTGATTCTCCATAACTTGACATAACTGGAAATACTATTATATTACTCCTTGGTGCTGGGAATAGTGCTGGGAAGAGTTTTTCCCAGCAGGTAAAAAATGGGAGAGATGGTATGGCAAGTATGAAGCGGAACAAGACAAGATACCCTGGAGTTTTCTTTATCGTTAACAGGGGTAAGGAGAAAGTTTATTACATTATGTACCGGAAAGGCGGTAAGCAGATCGAGGAGAAAGTCGGTAAGCAGTTTGCTGACGATATGACCCCTGCCAGAGCATCTGGTGTCCGTGCTGACCGCATGCAGGGAAAAAGCCTATCCAACAGCGATACACGTCAGAAAGAAGCGCAGGAAACCTCTGATTGGTCAGTTGGTTCACTGTGGAATGAGTATTCAACAACGCTGAGAAACCCTAGACCAGATATCAACAGGTGGAATAAGCACCTGAAGACAAAATTCTCAAAGAAGAAACCAAAGGATCTGGTTAAAATCGATACAGATCGAATCCGGACAAATCTGCTCAAGAGTAGATCGCCTCAAACGGTAAAGCACGTATTGGCCCTTCTCAGGAGGATACTCAATTACGGCATCAAGCAAGGCCACATATCACCTTTGGCCTTCAAAATTGAAATGCCGAGAGTAGACAATGCCAAGACTGAAGATCTGACTCCGGATGAACTGGAACGTCTATTGCGAGTGCTGGAAGAATCTCCCCACACAAGAGCTGCTTCGATTATGAAAATAGCCCTCTTCTCTGGTATGCGACGTGGTGAAATATTCAAACTCAAATGGACTGATGTTGATTTCCAGAGAGGCTTTATTTGTATCCGAGACCCGAAGGGCGGCAAGAGCCAAGATATCCCACTGAACGCTAATACTCGAGATGTGATTGAAGCTATTCCTAATAATGGGGAATTTCTGTTTCCGTCTAGGGCGAAGAGTGGTCATGTCAGTAATATAAGTAAGCATGCAAATGCCATCAAAAAAGCAGCAAGACTCCCTGATGATTTTAGACCGATGCACGGATTGAGACACTTGTATGCTACCCTTCTAGCTAACAGTGGTAAAGTCGATATGTATACCCTTCAGAAGTTGCTTACACATAAGTCCCCTGAGATGACACAACGCTATGCGCACTTGAGGGACGAAGTGCTAAAGAAGGCTTCGTGTGAGATAGATACTATTTTTTCTACTATAGGGAAGTAGTAGTAATCTGCCTTAGAGGGGGTCTAAAGCTTTTTCTACAGCCGTTATTCGGGATTATCCTGAACACATTCTCAACCATTCAAATCACAGCAAAGTACTTATAATTATTCACTATTATGTTGATTTGGGTGTTGACAAAACTGGTTATTTCGTGTTATAGTTTTTACTGAAAGTGAGGACAGCGGAAATGTCCAAAATTTTGATATGTTTGTGTATTTACAGTATGTTAGGATCGCCCACATTAAAGTCAAAAACAGGTGTGAGCAAAAAGTACTTCCAGTAGTAATTTTTCAAGTCATTCTCTTCAGTGTTACGCCTTTTAACGGCTATCGAACCAGCGTGGAGAAGGCCGTGTTCTGACCAATAGGAACACACCCTTCCCAGTGCGTGGGTTTTTGCCGTAATAGTGAAAACATAAAGCCCTTTTCTTTAGACAGCACCCCTTTTAACGGGGGGTGACGCGCCTGTCTTTGGTAAAGGGCTTTTTTATTTGAGGAGCAAGCAAAAAATGAATGAGCAATACCTATCCCCAAAAACAACAGCTGAAATACTTTCTACGTCAGTGCAACGGTTAGCGAATCTTCGCTCCAAGGGTTTTGGCCCAGCATATTCTAAGATCGGTTCAGCAATCCGATACAGTCGTACGGATATCGATCTATTCATGGAAGCCAACAGAGTCATCCCGCATAGTGGAGGATTGGCATGAAAGATAAATTACCAATACCACTACCTGAATCTGTCGATCCCGTCGCTATAATGGAGGAGGTTACGACTGCCTTGCAAGATGCTCTTGGCATGGTGATAAATGCAAACGATATTCGCAATATTACTGTAAGGCAAGTGCCTGTCAATCCTTCGAGACTCAAACAGTTATACAAGACCAGCCCGATAGCAAGAGATATGGTGAAGATGATGTCTCAACAGGTTGATGACCCTGAAGACTTTAAAAAGAAACTGGGCATAGTGCGGGGATAGTCAGATTTAACCTGCCTTCAAGTCGGAGTGATTTGCAACCACTTCATTAATGGGGCTTGAAGGGAGGTTAATCTTTAACCATTATAAGGGAATAACAAGATGATAATAGCTTTTGCAACAGGCAATAGATTCGACGTAGATTTAAAACCAAAACACTATTCTACATTCAGGTTGTTTAGTGAAGTGTTTCAGGCTCCTGCAGTAGGGAAGAAGAGTACTTGTGGGTATTTTATCCGAGGAGGTGATATGAAACTGTACGCTGAGTACAAAACTAGCGGAGGTGTTCCTTATCAAAATATCTATCCGAGACTAGACGAAGCTCTTAACACTGCTGAAGTTCTAGTTTTAGATATCGACAAGAACGGTATGGAGCCAGAAGAAACACACAAGCTACTCGAGCACCTAAACTTGAATCATTTTATTTATTCCTCTGCTAGTGACAGGCCGGAAGATAGACGTTATCGAGTAGTGATACCCTGTTTCATGCAGGAGAAAGCACAGCTAGCACCTTCTATTGTAGCTTTACGAGCCAAGCTGTTAGAGCATGGTTTTCATGGAGAGGCAGGAGGCTCTGAAGAAACTAATTGGGCTATACCATGGTATATGCCGACCGTCACTGAAAGTGGAGCGCCCTTCACCTTCCTCTCTTATATGGAGGGGGAGGACTATATAGCCGAAGACCGTACCGTCTCCACTAATACCGTAGCACCTGCCGAACCATCGAATACAGTACCAAATAAGATATCTTTAGATACAATGTTTACCGGAGGTGCTGGGTATTTTGCAGCCACTCGCAGTTATGCGTACTTTCTCGCCCACACAGGAGGGGTCTCGTATACTCAAGCTTCATATATTATGGATGCCATCACCCGTAACCAAAGAGAAAATCCTGCAAGGGGTGAAATACTAGACCGTATCAAAGATATTCCAAGACTATTACGATCAGCGTTTAATACAACTTCGCAGGACTGGGCAGACCCTACTCCATTGCCTCTTGATATGGTGACGACTGTACCCCGTCCCAATTTTCCTATCGAATGCTTACCTAAAACTTTACGTGATGGAGCAGAAGCCATAGCAGATTTCACGGAGACTAAAATTGAGTTCGCTGCTTGTGCTGCAGTCGGTATGGTGTCGGCTGCACTTAACGCTAAAGTAATGATCCATGAATTAAAAGACCATGCTTACCCCTCAGCAATGGGCATGGTGTTGTTGATGGACACTAGCGCTCGTAAATCTCCAGTGTTCTCCCGACTCAAGCAGCCTTTCAAGAGAGCAGAGGAATATCTTAGGAAATTACACGGTGAGAAAACGGTACTAAACGAAGCTAGATTCAAAGAGGCAGAGAAGAAACTAAAGGGACTGGTAGAGGAGATAGAAGAGGAAGGAGGGGAAGCAAATTATATGAAGCAGCATAAGCTGGTGCAATCCCTCAAACCAAAAACGACCCCTCAGTTGTATGTCGATGATGTGACAGACGAAGAGCTTAAGAGTATCGGATACAGGCAATGTGGTTCTATGGCAGTTCTCACAGACGAATGTATATCTGTGTTTGATAATATCATGGGACAGTACTCTAAAAACGTGAAGCTTGGCGCTTATCTTCATGGCTTCGTATACGGGGAAGTGCGAGTCAACCGGAAGAATCCAGATTCTCCAGCCATATCCTACAATCTCAATCTAAATATGGTCTCAGCTACTCAGCCCTATGTTTGGGGGAAGTTCATAGGCAACAGGGACATAATTAAAACAGGTATAGCAAGCAGATTCCTACCAGTATATGTGTCATCGAATATTTCTAACAGAAAACCAGATAGAAACAGAGAACTCGATGTGAAAAAGATGAAAGCGTATGATGATCTCGTTTTTAAACTTGCAGTTGAAAGGCCAAATGCTACATACGGTGGCAATACTTTGACAGTAAAGCCAGGCACTCACGTATATTTAGATGATAATGCAGGCAAGTTATGGGAAGAGTTTGCTGGCTATGTCAATAAAGGCATAGATGAGGGCGGAGATCTGTACCAGTATAGAGATGTGCTAGGTAAGATCGTCAGTACAAGTGCCACTATCGGCAATGTGTTCCTGGCTTGTACGTTTCCAGACATGCTGAAAGAAACAACTGCTTTCATAGATGAAGATATTTATAGGGATGCCATAATCTTTACGAAGTTTCTTATGGGACAGATAAAATCCACGGATAATGTAAGTTCTTCCAACGCTGTCCTTTTCACTGCTCGTAGGCTTGTATATGTTTGGGCTAACTCAGTAAGTAAAAAGAGTATGCAGAAAGGCGTGTCGTTTGGTGAGTTTGCGAAAAAAGTCACAGTTAAGTTAAGGGAAGACCCAAACTACCAGCCTGCTCTAGTGATGTTAAAAGAGTATGGTATCCTGAGGATGGACTTTGAAAATAATAAGATATACCTCTCTCCTTACTTGGAAAAGTGTGGTGTCGATATTTATAGCAGTAAGTTTGAGGGGTGAGGTTGCGGTAGTTTTAAGGGATAAAAAACCGTGACAAAAAGGATACGTGACAGAGGGTTACAAATAAACGCGAGAAGTAAAAAGTTATTTAACGTTATATTATTACAGTATTTTTTTCATAATATCGTAAGGGGTCGTCACGCGTCCTTTTTGTCGCGATTTCATTGTGCCACAAAAGTACAGGTGCCATAAGGGATCAATTGGAGAACTATAATGAACGAAGAGAAGACAGTAGAGGATTTAACCGCTTTAGTGAACAGTAACCCTAGTGTGGAAATGGCCTGCGAGATGCGTAGTGACAAGCTTACTAAGAGGCAAATAGCATTTGTGTTGAACTATGCAGGAGATTCCAGCGAAGCAGCAGAGAAGGCAGGTTATTCTCACCCATCAAGTGGAGCGCTGCTGCTTAGGAATAAAAAGATTTGCAAAGCTATCATAGCAAGGGACTCAGCTATGGATAAGTTGCCGAAGGATACTGACCCGTTAATGGACGTCCATCAGCTAAGGCAGTGGTGGACTAAGAACATTATAGATAATGAAGCTCCATTGTCAGTACGGGTTAAATGCTCTGACTTGCTGGCCAAAAGTTACGGAACCTTTGTGGAGAAACTTATCATAGAGCAAAACTCCTCCCACATAGAGCGAAGAGAACTGATAATAAACATTACTGGCGGAGGTGCGATGTCTATTCCAATTGAACATTGCAAATAGACACTGATCGGCTAAAAAAGGGGTACCGAAAAGGCTGGAAAATATTTGATTGTCCGGTGCTGGGATTGTTGCCTTTCTCTCAGTCTGGCAAAAAGAAGCCCCCGAGGTGATCTGGGTAAGTACGCGTGCTGGGTATCCACAAAACTCAGGAAAGAGCAGGGTCGGCCCTTTTTATGGCCGCATAAAGTGCTTGCCTTCCCACACCATATTCCTTGGCCAGTGTTGTTTTAGGCTCACCGTTGTCTGCTCGGGTTTTTATCTCGTTGCATTGCTCAGGGGTCAGCTTTGGTTTGGCTCCGAATTTTACCCCCCTGGCTAATGCCGCTTTTATACCATCAGCTTGCCTATCCTTGATTAACGCTCTTTCAAATTCTGCAAAGGCCGCCAACATATTAAATGAAAGTTTACTCAAGGCGTCTGATTCTTGTTTGTTGAAGATCAGGTTTTCCTTGATGAAGTGAACTGTGACTTCTCTAGCAATTAGTTCCTCCACTATTTTGTTGAGATCCACTATGCTTCTTGCCATGCGGTCGATGCTGGCAACATACAGATGGTCGTCTTCTCTCAGGAAATCAAGGCATTGCTTCAGCACTGGCCTGCCATCGGTGCTCTTACCGCTGGCCTTCTCTTCGTATAGCTTGACATCCTTAGGCATTACTTTTCGCTGCCTGTCAAGGTTTTGTCCTGCACTGCTTACTCTAATATATCCTATCTCTTTCATTATATTTTACCTGTGTATGTTACTTCTTGAATAGTTTGTGCCGTAGGGTTTGGTATGAATATCCTTCAATGTTTCCATTTCTGATCTGTTGTTTTAGGTGGTCCCTTGTCCGGTCGCCGTTTGCTATTAGTGCGAATATTAGCAGTCCACCGAATACCGCTACTTTTGTGAGGCTTTTTATAGAAGTGTCCATTTCAAAATCTATATCAACCTTTGTTAAAACCTTTAAGATGAATACGCTTCCGATGATGAGAAGAGCACCTGTGAAATATGATGCCAGTATCCAACCTGCTCCAGTGAAAATGAGATTGAAGATTTCCTGAAATGTCATGCTCTGCCCTCGTTAAAAATGAAACTGGAAGCCTCAACTCTTTCGCTGCGCTTCTATCCTACTATTAGTGCGCGTTGTGAATTTTTCTACAGTGCGCCTCGTTCTTGTTGTGTAATGATCTTATACAGTAAAAATGCAACATCCCATTCAAGGGCTCGTGCATGGCCTTCCAGTGTGCTGTAAAGTCTAAAGCATAGGCACACATGTGTCAATTGCTAAATTCATACAGTTTATCACACACGTTATATCTGGCACTTGTCTCTGGATATTGGGTGATTGATATTGTACACATTGTCATACAGTAGTGAGAGGTGGTTTGTTCGGGGAAGGCTTAAAACTATATCGATATGGATGGCCAGTTCAATCTCTACAGCAGGAGAGTATTGGGAAGGCTGGTACGAGGGGCGCCAAATCTGAGAGCAGAGGCCTATGGAAGGCTGGGCACGGCTGACAACACAATGGGATTGCTTGATCAATGGAGCAGGTGGCAACCTCGGGCCAGCAGTAACCTGTTCTTTTTGCTGGGATGGGGAGACTTGTTTGAAAGAGAGCAGGCCGTGAATCCTTGGGGGAGTTGTTGCGGAGCGGGAGGTTTGTGTCTCATACCAGAACTATGTTATTTTATGTGGAGGAAGGCTTTGAAAGACAGGGGGGGGAACATTGAGTTAGTCTCCGAGCGTATAATGACCGCACAAATAAAAAACCCCGATTTTCGTTTTTTATAAGAGATAATTGCATCATTTAATATAGTAAAAACAATAACATAGAGTGTCTTCGGGCAAGGTAGATACATACAGACAATTTATAAAAAACCAAAGTAGGCATTTTCGCTATGGCAATCTCAAACCGCCATAATCCGGCCTCGGCCCGACAACCTTAATACAAAAACCACGTGCGGAGCAGCATGCGGGTG
>Ga0307929_1000453_pt1 | contig 39913 bp, 28 predicted proteins | sample AceLakmetage1330_FD_203160 | JGI IMG/M metagenome (GOLD analysis project Ga0307929, IMG submission 203160) | Saline water microbial communities from Ace Lake, Antarctica - #1330 | ecosystem: Environmental > Aquatic > Non-marine Saline and Alkaline > Saline | place: Antarctica: Ace Lake... | reverse complement strand
TACCGTAAGCTGAACGTCTCCTGGCATACTCTTCCTCATCACGAATTCGTGACGACTTTGTAGTGCCGCGAAAATGGAGGCGTTGATTATCAACGACTTACGACTTAAAGTGCGAAACTCGGGCTAGGTACATTCCGAGTAACTCCGCATCACTGCGAGGCCGATCATTCTTCGTGAAGAACCATTCTTTTCCCATGGGGTCGCATACCTCACCTGGCATGTAATAGGACTTGCCCTCTATCTGGCGCCATTTCACATGCCCAGTGTGACTGTTAGGGAGAAATCGCTCGATAGCGATGAGATCAGCTGGCCACGCCTTTTCCACGGGGTAGCTCGATCCGTCTCCGATCCCGTTGTTCATCATGATCACCGCGTCTGGTTGCAGGGTGACGATCTGACTGTAAAGGTTCTGCCGATAGTGGCGAGGAAGAACGGACGGGATGTCAATCCACACTTCGCCAACGCTTCCGTATTGAGTTAACAACTCTTCGATTTGGGCAGACTGGAATTCCTGATACGCCAGGGTGGTGAAGGGTTCGTCCCCACGGGTCATGGATGGGGTAAGGGAACCCAAAAGGTGATGGTTGTCCCATGAACAATAATAAAGGCCTGCCATGAGACCGTGCTTATCGCAGGCATTGACGAAAGCTTCAACAACATCGGTGGTGTTGCCGCTTGTGCCGATGTGGTAGTCAGTGTGCTTTGATGGCCAGAGGCAGTGACCAGAAACATGCTTGGCGGTCAGAATGGCGTATTTCATGCCCGCGTCTCGCGCGACTGATACCCATTGATCGACGTCCAGTTTGTCCGGGGCGTAGGTCATCGAAGGCTTGTCTCCCATGGACAGTTCGATCCCTTCGTATGTACTCATCCCAAAATGGACAAACATTCCGTACTGAAGGGCCTCCCATGCGTGGAGATTTGCCAGTGGCAAACGCTGGCTTCCTTTTTGTTTATTGCCGTCAGTTGTCATGTATTATCCTTTTATATTGAAACTATCTAAACATTGGGGTCGGTCCATAGTAACTCACTTTTTGACATTGACTTAACCCTATCCTTCTGAATTCCAATTACTTATCGTGGTCCGCCCCATTTGCTCTCTGTGTGATATCGTCACTATCGAACCTTGTGTCATGTGGCGCAAACGCTTGGTGGCGCTTGGGATCAAGTTCCATCCCTTTGAGTGATGCAAACCATTCTCCGCCGCCTCCGGACGTTGAGATGCCGCCTAGACAATTTTGTTCCTCCACTAACAGGATGCGGTGTCCTTGTCGCGCCGCCGCGACGGCCGCCGCCGTTCCCGCCGTTCCGCCGCCAGCTACGATTATGTCGTACTGAAGATCATTCATGGTTGGCTGTGTTCCTGTTCTGGCTTTCACCGAACGTCCTTAGCTCATACAAATATCTAGTTCCATCCGATTCTTCGGGTTGATAGCGGCACCCACTGTGCGGCCGTTATACCCAACAAGGCCATATTCAAGATGTCAGCTTCGTTGGCATAGGCCATGGCAATCTACTGCTTTTCCATTTGCCTTTTTACCAGTTGTCCAGATTCATTGTCGTCTGGCCTTTGCCACTATCCAAGACGACGGCTTTCTTGGCTACGACTGTTTTGGGATCCTTCAGGACCTGATCAAGCTCCAATAGCGCATATAGCAGGTTTCCAACCCCATCCATCGCCTCATAGTATGGTTTTGCAGGGTGTCCGCGAAAGAGGCCTTTGTGGTAGAGCTTTTCTATGGACTCATTGGCAAACTTGCGTGCCTCGTCCAAATACTGGCTCTCTCCGGTAAGGATATGGAGGTGCAGGAGGAATGATATCGTTCGGCCGTATTTTCCCGCATAGGTTCCTTTTCGTCCCGGTCCTTCGGAGTAGTCCTTATACCACGTGTCTTCCGTCTCAATCGTTCCCGGAGGCGTCTTGCTGATCCACGCAGCAAACCGCTTGGCTGCGGTCAGCATTTCGGGATCCTTCGTCAGCTGATAGGCGTAAGCATATGTCTGCGCGGTATAGATGGCGTATTGATATCCAGCGACGTACGGTTCCCATAAATCCAGATGGCCTCTCGGCTCAACGGCGGCATAGTTTGCCGCAGAATCAATGTTGTCCGTAAAGATACGAGGTCCTGGAATCGGCGTGCCATTCATTTGGAGTGCACCCCAGAACTTCCCTGTTTTCTTGTCATACCCTAGTTTTGCGTAGGCTCCCAAATAGGCGACAGCCTGGTCGCGGAAGCTAGTTTCCTTGGTTATCTCGTAAGCCTTTAACAGCGAGTGGCAGTACAATCCAGTGATGGAGGTGACAAAGCTGCCACCATCGAATCGCGTCTTCCCAGCATTTGGTCGTTCCGGCAGAAGATTAGTTTGGGGGTCTTTCCGCTCCCAATAGTAATTCGCGACTAATTTCGCATGGTCGAGCCATCGTTGGTCCTTTGTCTTAGAATACATAAACGCAAAAGCTTCGATAAACGCCCCGCCGGACATGGTGAAGTCGCATCCCTTGTTTCCGTCGCCATGGCGATTGGGCTCACCCGTCTTCTTGTTGATGATGTGCCATTTCCAGATGGCTTCAATCTCTTTACTTACAGCACCCTTGTCCGTAGCCCAAAGCCGATCCCAGACAATGCCGTTCATTGCATGAATCTCATGGGGGATGACACTGGCTCCCCATTTGGCCTGGTCGGGATTATGACCTTTCATGCTGTCTGTGAAGACATCGTAATGACGATGCCATCCCCACCAGAAGAATCCCTGTTCATCTACGAGGTTCTTCATGACATAGTTGGCGTAGCGGTCTGCAAAGGCAGCATAGTCACCATTGCCGGTGATCTCCGAGAGAACGTACATTGCTCGAAGTGTAGGCTGATCGGTCAGCAGGTTTGAGCCAGCGGGGCTGCGTCTGTCCCGCCGGGTTACGCGGAAGTATTCGTCTAACGTCTCGGGTATGTCGGGGCAGGTGCGCGTCTCAACGTCGAGAATTGATACCAGGATTGGAGCGTGAACTGCTCCATACCTGTCTGTTCCGTGAGCCAAGAGAAGGTCAACGCATTCTTGGACGTGCTCCGTATACGAACTGTCACTGTGGGTAGTCTTTAACTCTTCTGCGTGCATATCAAAACTCCTTAAACGGGCAATAGTTATCAGTGAACGGATGAAAATGAAATCTCATGCTTTGTATCATTGTCTCTCCTCGGCGAACGTTGCAAATTAGAATCTGGCGCGCTAGCGTCAAGACAATTAGGATCTCAGCCCTTAACTTAAAACTTAGAGGCTCTGCTATTTTTTATCTTAAGGGCCCGAGCTCCCTAGAGCGAAGTGGCGGTTTTGAGAATACGGTGGCACCGACAGTTCTTGTGGTTGATGTTCGGAATGGGCAGTCAGCTTCCAAGCTAGCTGCACCAAGTTGTTGGCTCTCACAGGACCATATTGTCCAATTCAAGCGTTTTTCTTTCAAATGTTTCGACACCGTGGAACCAAAGTCGCTTCCCCAGCATGGATATGTGTGCGAACCGAAAGAGAGGCATATCTTGATTCCTGTACCCAATGGACCAGTGTGGAACCAGCGTGAATTTGCCAAGACGGTTCCGAAACGAAAGGATTGTTGATTCGTAAAGGGGTGCCCCTGGAAATGCTTCTGATTGCCACCTCTGCACATTACGTTGTGCAGCATCCTGACTCCGAAGAGCACCTGCCGCGGAAAGAAGCACCAACGCCGCTAGGCCACAACAAATAATGATGTGCTGAGTTTTCATTCTTCTTTTGAGCCAACGCTACTCCTCAGGTGCGGCCTTTAGGACGTCGCCTACAGGAGATTGTTGTGTGCTCGCCTTGTTTGCTCGTCATCGACACGGGCTCCCCGGAATACCGGGGAAGCCCGTCCTACACAGACAACTTTAACAATCCAAAACCCTTGTAGGACGTGCTTCCCCGTATTCGGGGAGCCCGTGCAGACCAGAGCCTCAAACCACTCTAACACCCGTTACCAAAGACTCTGCACATCGGTATCAGCCAATACTTCATTGGCTTCACGTACCGCAGTATCAACGCTTTACACCGTCGGCTTCAACTCCTGTTTGTCGTTGGGATGATCGCTCACCCGCTGTCCCAGAATTAGGTAACTGCCTTCTGCATCCACCGCAGCCTGGGCATTGTAACATTGTTCAAAACCAGAGTGGTTGCCCATCTTCATAATCCGACTTTCCGGATCGGTGAAGTTGTATTGTGCCTTCTCCGCCGGATTCGGATCCGGAGCTTTGGGATCACGACCACGCGGCTTTCACCCAGTCTTGCGGGAATCTTCGCGGATTTTCAGCTTGCGCTCATATTCAGCCTGTTTCTCCTTGTGGATCCCTTCAAAACGCTCCTCGATCACCGCCGAATGCTTGCTGGCATTAGCGTGCACCTTCGTGTCATCCACGCTGATTGTCCCCGCCTTATTCAGCGCACCAAGTTTAGCAGCCATGGCTAGAACCTTGACAAACATCTCTTTGAACAACTCAGCGTTCTTTCGCCGGAAGTTACATATCGTATCGTGATCGGGGTGACGGTTCGCACAGATGTAGCGCACCACCACATCACTGGAGGTTGCCTCCTCAATGCGCCGTGAACTGAACCGCCCCGTGGCATAGCAGTACACCAGCAACGCCAACAGTGTGCTCGGCGGGTATTGCTCACTGCCGCTACCGCGCCAGTTAATCCGAAAACAGTTCAGATCCAAGTGTTCAATCGCCTCAAGAATGAAGTGGACCATATGCCGAGACGGCACCCAGTCCCTTAAATCGGGCGGCAAAAGCATAGGGGTCTGCCGATCAATATTAATTAGTCGTTTGCTCATGCCCAAGTATAGCAAACCCGAATTCCAACGGCATCCCCTTTTCCTCCCATATTAGCAGCCTGGATACCTCATCAATGCCCGGTGTCATATTTCTGGACGGTAATCTTTCTCAACTGCTGTGTGTCGATTAAAGTCCGACAGGCTGCTAGGGCTATAAGTCTTCTAAATCCTATGCTCTGCTTAATAACTCAGAGATCGCGACTTCTTCCTGGCTGCGGTCGGTCATATTCTTGATGCGGAGGGTTCCGGACGTGATGTCATCTGGTCCTATGTAGATTGCCTGTGCCGCTGCGCTCTTGCCTGCCTTTGAGAAGAACTGCTTTGGCTTTTCGGCATGAAGCGCCAGATGCGTTCGCTTGCCTCGCCTCCTCAGAGCAGCCGCGACTTGTATGGCTGTCAGGTGTTGATCCTCTTCCATGAAGCTAATGGAAACATCAGGTGTGTGTTCCCCCGTCGTGGGCTCCATCCCAAGCTCAACAATGAGCTCTGCAACAACAACATCACCAAAGCCCAAGCCAACGCCGGTGGCGGAGTCGCCGCCAATATCCCCAAGAAGGTTGTCGTAGCGTCCGCCACCAAAGATGGCGCGAAGCCCATGATTAAGGTCAAATGCCTCGAATACGATGCCCGTGTAGTAGGCAAGGCCCCGGATGACGGAAATGTCAAATGTCATCAGATCGGCAACACCATAGGCGTCGAGTGTTGTGAGAAATTGTTTTATATCCTGATAGGCGGGTGTGTCTTTGCCTAACATCTCGCGGACCTGTTCCAAGCTTCTGATGTTGAGCAGCGTAAAGATTGTGGGGATGGTTTCGGAAGAAACGCCCTCTGAAACAAGCAAATCCTTGATGGCGTCATCGGTGATTTTACCGCGCTTGTCCAAAGCCAGAAATGTTGCGGCATGGTGTGTTGCTTCAATGCCAAGTTTTAGCAGGATATCTGAGAGGAGTGCCCGGGAGCTGAAACGAATCCGGTAGTGCTCCCCCGTGAGTCCGAGTTGTGCCATCGCTGTAGCAGCGGTTGCGATGACCTCTGCTTCGGCAGAAACAGAGGGCTCACCGATGATATCCAGATTAAGTTGGTAGTGTTCTCGTTTGCGGCCACGTGTCGTACGTTCGTAGCGGAAACATTGAGCGACGGCAAACCATTTTAGCGGCATGACGAGCCCACCCTGTTTGGAGACAATCATGCGTGCAAGGGTAGGAGTCATTTCGGGGCGTAGTGCGAGTTCACGCCCACTCTTATCTTCAAAGTGATAAATCTGGTCGGTGATTTCCTCTCCAGATTTTCGTTTAAGAAGAGCCAGGCTCTCAACGACGCAAGCGTCGTATTCGTCAAATCCTGATTGGCGTGCTGCTTGCGACCATGCCTGAAAGATTGCATTCCTAAGAATCATATCTTCGGGATAGAAATCACGCATGCCACGCGGGGGGGCAAATGAGATCGTGTTTGAAGCCATGGGAAGCGTGATCCTTGCTCGATTTTCGGCTACACGCTAGCGTTGTTTAATACCCGTTCTTTCATTTTCTTGCCGGGCTTGAAGCGTACAACATTGTGCGGCGGAATTGGAACGGGAGTGGCGGGGTCATTTGGGTTGCGCCCCACGCGCGCTTTGCGAAGACAGACGTCAAAAACACCAAAGTCACGGAATTCTACATGGTCGCCATCAACAAGCGCATCTGTCACGTAATCAAGTGATTTCTGGATGACGGCGAAAACATCCTGCTGAATGAGGCCTGTTTCGTGAGAGATTCGAACGACTAGATCACGTTTGGTCATAGTGTTTCACTCCGCATTACGGCGCTTTAAAACGGCGCGGTGAATGTCCTTGGTAAGGGGTTTTGAATTTACGAATGTTTCTATTTGACACCATGGCAGACACTTATGCAAGGGAAAATCGAATGGCAATACAAAAAATGATGTTGGGGGTGTCCATTGGGTATGGCACCACAACCCATAGTGGGGGAGGGTGATTGCTGAGCGATCTGGCACTAGTGCTTAAGACTATTCTATGATCACGATACGCTTCAGGTGTGGGATTCTAAACACGCAGAGATTACGTAATCTGTCATCCCGAGTTTGCGAGGGATCTCAGACCCCCCAGTAATGCACGAGATTCCTCGGCAAGCTCGGAATGACAACAGCCACTTTTTGATGGCTTGTGTTTAACCCCGGCGTCGCACCTCCGCTCGATAATACAAGGGAGAAAACTTAAAAATAAAAATTGAACACTCAAAATCGAACATTGAAGTTTGGAATTCTTACTGCGTTGGACGTTCAAAACGAACGAGTAACGCGAGTGAAGTTACAGACTATCTACAAAGAACATCGCCATCAATTTCTGTGGGTGTGAAGGTATGGATATCGTTAACTTGCAGGGATGCTTTGGTGATGCGCACGGGGAGATACTGATCTGTCCAGCCAGTGGCTGTACCTTCTTCGCTCACCCGTTCGATGAGCGCCGTGACGGGGGTGCCGATAAATGATTTGGCGAAGGCGGTTCGCTTGGCATGACCAAGCGCGATCAGTTTGGCAGAGCGTTCTTTTTTGGATGCGCTGGAAACTGGATTCGGCATGTCTGCGGCGGGGGTTCCTCTACGCGGACTGTAGGAGAAGACATGCAGGTTGCTGAAGGGGAGGTCGCGAACGCAGGCCATTGTGTTTTCGAAGGCGTTGTCGTCCTCACCAGGAAAGCCAACGATGACGTCAGTTCCCAGCCCAAGATCTGGTATGCGACTGATTGCGTATTCGACGACGTCACGATAGTGTTCGGTTGTATACCGCCTTTTCATACGAGAAAGCGTGCCGTCATCTCCGCTTTGGAGAGGGAGGTGCAGAAAGTGGCAACACTTCGAAGCGCTTGCCATGAAGTCAACAATTTCCCGCTCAACGGTTGTGCTTTCTATGGAGCTGATTCGAATGCGGTCAATTCCGTCGATGGATTCTACGCTCTCAAGCAGATCTACGAGGTTATGGGCTCCGTCGCGGTAGCAGCCCAGGTTGGCACCTGTAATGACGACTTCACGAAATCCCTGGTCCGCAAAACGGTGGACATCATCCAAGACGTCCACTAAGGGGCGACTCTGTGGGGCTCCGCGGGTATCGGGTACGATACAGTAACTACAGCGGAAGTTGCAGCCGTCTTGTGCTTTGACGAGGGCACGCGTTGTCATGAAAATTGGTGTTTCGTGGTGTGGCCGGTCGGTTGTGAATACGGTTGGATCAGGCTCGATCCCGTCTGGACCGTGAAGGCGCTCAATGAGCTGGTATTTCTCGGTTTGATCCGCAATAAAGTCGACGCCGGTTTCTTGTTGGAGTTGCTCTCCATCGTAAACAACTGCGCAGCCCACAAGGATGACGCAATTTGCTCCGGAGCGTCGCAGTCGCCTTGCCCAGCGCGCGCTATCCCGTGCTGCACCATGTGTGATGGTGCAAGAGTGGACGATGGCCACATCACAAGGTTGGTCTGCTGCAACAATACGGTATCCCGCAGCCGCAAATTGAGCCGCAATCTGTGCGGTTTCAGCTTGATTGAGACGACAACCTATCGTTTTGAAGGAGACCGTTCTCATTGTGAGTGGTGATGGTGACATGGGTAGTGGAGATTGTGGCATTTTAGTTTGGAGTTTCCGCAGAATTTGTGCGTGTATCGCGAGTTCTTGTCACTTGTCAAATCGACTAAGCCGTTCGATTAGGTGTAACCGACTAAGAGTGTGACAACGTGTGGGATTAAGTGTCAGAAGAACGTGGATCGCACACTCTTAGTCGCAATCTTAGTCCCTCTGCTTCGTTGGTTACTCTTCGTTGAACGGCTTAGTCGGGGCCTGAACTGCCTACGCAGCTTCCCAATTCCCAATTCCCCATTTCAGCTTTCAACTTTTCTGTCTTTCTTTCTCTAATCCAGAACAGCACCGGTTCCTGCATTTTTGACGAGTTTGGCATAGCGTTTCAGATACCCCGTTTGGATGCGGGGTGGTGGTGGTACAAAGGCGGCTCTGCGTTGTGCAATTGTTGCTTCTGAGAGATCGGCTTCAAGCGACCGTTCCGGAATGTTGATTTGGATGTTGTCACCGTCCTCAAGCAGTGCAATAAGTCCGCCCTCTGCTGCTTCGGGTGACACATGGCCGATACAAGCGCCCCGAGTGCCGCCCGAGAAGCGCCCATCTGTAATAAGCGCGACGCTTTCGCCCAAGCCTTGTCCCATAATGTAGGAGGTGGGGGCGAGCATTTCTTGCATGCCGGGGCCACCGCGTGGCCCCTCGTAGCGGATTACCACAACGTGACCTGAGGTCACTTTTCCTGCCAGGATGCCCTCGCAGGCTTCTTCCTGTGAATTGAATATAACAGCAGCGCCTTCAAACGTCAGCATATTGGCGGTAACGCCAGCCTTCTTGACGACGGCGCCCTCCTCAGCGAGGTTACCTCGCAGAATGGTTAGGCCTCCGTCTTGTGAGTAAGCGTTTTCAATTGTGTGGATGACCTCTGTGTCTTTGATAGCGGCACGGCCGACGTTCTTACCGATCGTCTTTCCGGTCACGGTGATGGCATCCTTGTTAAGGAGTCCTTTGATTTTGCCTATTTCGCGCAGAATCGCGCTGACGCCGCCCGCGCGGTCCACATCTTCCATGTGGTAGTTGGAAGATGGCGATACTTTACAGATGTTGGGGCAACGCTTTGAGATGGCATTGATGCGCTCGAGGTCATAGTTGAGTCCGGCTTCATGCGCGATGGAAAGCGTGTGCAACACTGTATTTGTACTGCCCCCCATGGCCATATCCAGTATGAAGGCATTATCGATGGCGGCTTCTGTTACGATGTCGCGAGGAAGGGGCCCCTCCGCTAGGGCAAGCTCAACGATACGTTTCGCTGCTTTACGGTAGAGGCCTTTTCGGCGCGGATCAACTGCGAGAATGCTTCCATTGCCGGGGAGTGCGATGCCGATGGCTTCGCAGAGGCAGTTCATGGAGTTGGCTGTGAACATTCCCGAGCAGGAACCGCAAGTGGGGCAGGCATTTTCTTCGATATCATCGAGCTGTGCGTCAGTGATGTTGCCTTGCCCATGGGCTGCCACACCTTCGAAGACGCTGATCAGGTCGACAACCTTACCATCGCAAGTCTTGCCAGCCGCCATTGGTCCGCCACTGACAAATAGGGTGGGGATGTTTGCTCGAATGGCTCCCATCAACATTCCCGGGACGATTTTATCGCAATTAGGGATGCAGATGACGGCATCAAAACTGTGTGCGTTTAGCATGGACTCCACCGAGTCGGCAATCAGTTCCCGGCTGGGCAGGGAGTACTTCATTCCACTGTGTCCCATGGCAATGCCATCGCAGATACCAATGGTGTTGAACTCAATGGGAACGCCCCCCGCGTTGCGGATGTAGCGTTTGATGTACTCGCCTACTTTGTTGAGGTGAGTATGTCCAGGAATGATCTGCGTGTAGGAGTTGCAGACGGCGATAAAGGGTTTATTGAAATCGTCGGATTTGATGCCGGTGGCGCGAAGCAGGCTGCGGTGTGGAGCTCGCTCCACGCCCTTTTTGATCTGATCACTACGCATAGCGAATCTCCTTATGTTTAGTCGTCGAACGTGTCGACGCTGGCCGCCTTGCGAAGATAGGGCCAGTAGTGTTTTGTGTATATAAACAACGAGATGATGGTAATTACAAGGGTCACGGCGACAAATGCAAACGCAAAAGGAGCGGGCACGAATTGTAAGTGTGCAGGGGCTTCCTCAAAGTAATAGACCACGCAAATCATGGGAAAGTTCAGTGCAGTGCGCAGTTTTCCGGACCAGTTGGCTTGTCCGCTAATATTGTAAATCGCCCCAATTGAGCGCAGGAACGTGACCCACTGATCGCGCGCAAGGAAGATCAAGGTCAGGATGAGCATGGCGATGGAATAGCCGAAATGTTCATTTATGGCAGTTACGAAAATTAAGAGGGGAAGCGATGCCAGATAGAAGAATTTATCCATTAGCGGATCAACATGGGCACCGAATTGCGTGACAACCTTGAATTTTCTTGCGAAATAGCCGTCAAATAAATCCGTGAGGGCTGAGAGGATCAGAGCGGCGAAGGTGAGAAAGAAAAGCCATGTTGAGCGGTGTTCTGGGTTTGTGTAAACGATTGCACCCGCAAAGAATAGCAGTACGAGAGGGAAACGGACAAAGGTCAGAAAGGTGACAAAAGCCAGTTTTGATTTTTTGCTCATGCAATATGCTCCTTCTGTAGACGAGACACTGTAAAAGCAAAAGGGGCAGGAAGTCGAATACTTCCTGCCCCCGTATTGTCAGTAATCAGTGATCAGCCCTGCCTCTTGAGCTCGCAGACTCCCTTAGATTTTTCGGGTTTGACGGTGATTCGTTGGAGTTTACGGCAAAGATGCCGGACAAGTTAATTCCGTTTCCCTCACGCCACAATCTTATCGGATAACGATTACGGCGACGATTACGGCGGGTTTTCTCCTCGTTATCCGTTCTCAGCCTGCCCCCCCCCTATAGCGCTCAGCGCGACGGAGGGTCGCCCGTTATCGTCAGCCGGGGGTTGGGGTACAAGCTATCTTAGACGCCGAGTTGGTAGCGCTCAAATCGCTTGATGACGAGCGTATCATCGAGTGTTTTGCCTGTCTGCTCAAGCAGTTCCGTGATGGTCTGTTTGGGTTCTTTGACAAATCCCTGATTGATCAGGCACGTCTCTGCAAAGAACTTACGAACCTTTCCATCCACGATTTTGCCGATGATTGCTTCGGGCTTGCCTTCCACCTGTTTGGCGAAGATGGCGCGCTCTTCGGCGATTACGTCCGCTGGAATTTCATCAGATGTCAGGTAGGGTGGTGCAGCAGCTGCAATGTGAAGCGTCAGGTCTTTGACGAGTTCAACAAAAGCATCTGCAGTCACGGTTTCTTTCTTACCGCAACCCACTTCAACCAGCACGCCGACCTTGCCGCCCATATGAATGTAGGAGGCCACTTTTCCAGTACCATCAAGTTGGTAGCGAAGGTTGCGGCGAATCTTGATGTTCTCGGTAATCGCGGCAATCTGTGCAACCAGCTCGTCGTGCATGACTTCGGACAAGGCTTCATCCGTTTCGAGGCCCTTTTCTGAAACCTTTACAACGAACTCCTTAAAGGCGTCGTTTCGTGCGACGAAATCCGTTTCGCAATTCACTTCGACCATGGCGATGGTACGGGCGCCATCGGTTTCTGCAGCTGCAATAATGCCTTGATTTGCGGCTTTGGCGGCACGTTTCTGTGCCACGGCCATGCCGCGCTCACGCAGAAGCTTCATGGCGCCGTCCATGTCACCATCGGTTTCGACCAGTGCGCGTTTGCATTCCATCATGCTGACATTGGTTGCGTCTCTGAGTTCTTTTACTTGTGAAGCTGTAATAGCCATTGGTATCTCTCTCTCTAGGTTCAAGGTTCTCGTAATCTTTAAGGCTCCGCCCGACCTGTCAAGCTGGAGCCCGTGAGGTGGCGGCTACTCAGATGCGGCGGGAGTCTCGGTCTCAGCCTTGGCTTCGACGACTTTCGAGGGCTTTTCGCTCTTTGGCGCTTTCTCAGTCTTGGCGGCCTTCTTCGCCTTGGGAGCTGCCGCTTTCTTTGGCGCATCAGCTTTTGCCGCTTTTGCCTTGGGAGCTGCCGCTTTCTTTGGCGCATCAGCTTTTACCGCTTCTGCCTTGGGAGCTGCTGCTTTCTTTGGTGCATCAGCTTTTACCGCTTCTGTCGTGGGAGCTGCTTCTTCCTTTTTTGCTTCAGCTTTTGCCGTTTCTGCCTTGGCGGCGGCGGCTTCTGCTTTGGCTGCCTTTTTGGTTTCTGCCGCTTCTTTGGCTTTTACGGCGTCTGCCTTGGCTTTTTCAGCTCTGGCGGCTTCGGTTGCCTTGGCAGCTTTTGCCCGTGCTTCGGCGACTTTCTTGGCTTCCTCTTCACGCTTGCGATTTTCTTCGGCAGCAACACGTGCGTATTCGGCTTGCCCCTTCTTCATCGCCGCGGAAATTTCGCCAGCAACTAGCTTGATGGCGCGAATGGCGTCATCGTTGCTTGGGATGGGGTAGTCGATCAAGTCTGGGTCGCAATTTGTGTCTACCATGGCAATCACCGGAATATTGAGGCGATTGGCCTCTTTGATGGCGATGTCTTCACGGTTGATGTCTATGATGAACATTGCACCCGGCAGCTTTTTCATGTCTGCAATGCCGCCAAGGTTGCGTTGGAGTTTGGCAAGTTCGTGACGGTCGCGCGAAGCTTCTTTCTTGTGCATTGTGGCGAAGACGTCGTCCTTCTCCATTTTTTCAAGTTGCTTCAGCCGTTTGACTCGGTTGCGAATGGTGTCGACGTTTGTCAGCATGCCACCTAACCAGCGGTGTGTAACAAAAGGTTGGCCCGCATCGACTGCAGTGTCGGTCATTGATTTCTGGGCTTGTTTTTTTGTGCCCACGAAGAGAATGCTGTCTCCGCTAGCGGCAACATCGTACACAAACTGTGCTGCTGCTTTGAGCATGATCAGGCTCTTGGCCAAATCAATGATGTGGATGCCGTTGCGCTTGTCAAAGATGTAGGGTTTCATCTTCGGGTTCCAACGCTTGGTCTGGTGTCCGAAGTGTAGGCCCGCATCCAACAGATCGCGAATGCCGATTTCCTGAGCCTCGTCTTGCGGGGCACCCTCTACGTCTACAGTTGTTTCATCTACCACAGTGTCCTCCTTTGTTTGCCATGCGCTGTGCGCTACGGCATGCATTGAATCCGCTTTGGCTTCCGGTGTGGACCCGAAAGCACTCGCTTCCTCTCTGTCTCACTTGAGCAGAGATACAAAGACGAACCATACCAGATGGCTGGAGGTGCGCAAGTAGAATGTTAGGTCCTTTTCTTCGTGACGGTTTCTTAGGACCCCCGAGTTCTCTGAGGGTGTCATTCCGAGCGAAGTGCTTGCATCCCGAACTTGTTTCGGGGTTGGACGTTCGAAACGAACGAGCAACGCAAGGAACGTTTCACGTCACCCAATCTGTAATCGTCTTGAATCCATTGATCGGGTATTTTCCCCAACCGGCCTTCGAGCGTTGGGCAAGCGTGTCTGTTTTCCACAGCGACTCAATCCGCTTGCCGAAGGTTGTTGTCTGATACGTGTTGGTCAATGCTTCGGCAACGCCGTGGGCAATGAGATGTGCTCTGTTGAGGGGGGCGAATGTTCCAATGGAGGGATCCACAATGAACATGGGAAGTCCCAATCCCACAGCCCAGTTTGTGCGTTCATGGGCGGGGGATACAAAATAGTCGAGTGAGGGGACGTGCTCGCGGGTGATGGCATCGAGTTCTGCCCGGTTGTGATAGGTGCGCAGAAGCGCTCCTGCAATTGGAATTTGGCTGGAATCGGTAGAGAGTGTTAGTCCTCGCGTTTTAAATGCATGCGTCGTGTGTCTTGCGAAGCTTCCGCTTTGCTTTGCGACCACGACGGCGCTGCCGCCCCGCAGCACAGCTGACGTGGCCGCGGTTACAAGTTTGGTGACATGCCTGGAGGGTTCGGCTCCGGAGGAAAAAAATCCGCCGGTTAGGGCCGCGGCATTAGCGAAGCGCTGCTGGCGTTGATCAACCATCTTTGCGCCCATATCGGCTAGAGAGGGCTCAATGCATAGCCCTGTTACGATAATCTTGTGGGCATCGGTTGTTGCTGATGTGCGGAACACGTCTGCGGCTTCTTCTGTTGGCACAAACGTGATGTGTTGGCCTTTCACCAGGCACTCAGGCGGAACGACAATCTCCCCGTGCTGGTAGATCAGGTGTGGGTGAGTGCGAAGCAAAGCAGTCAGGATCGGGTGGGCGACAACCAGGGGGCCGGTTCTTTCAGCGAAGCGGTGGAGCAGCGGGCGCCCCGCGTAGCGCAGAAGCGGTCCGGGGGCATCGAAATTACTCGATTTTCGGAGGCGGGAGTAAGGAGAGTTTTCGCCTCCCGCCGATGAGCCTAGACGGTATGCTGCTTTTGCCGCCCGCCATAGGCCGTGGGGAATGCCACGGGTTGCGGTAAAGACGCTGGTGATATCACCGCGGAGCGCGTGGGGCAGTGATTCGACAATCCCATCAAGATAGAACGGGTGTCCTCTCCCGATGTCGGTATAGAGAAAGTCGATACGTTCAGGAGCCTTTGCGCTGCAGCACGAAGTGTTTGTTGATGTAGTCAATGGTCTCCTCAAGCGTGGGTAGGATTTTTGTGCAGAACCGCACCATCCAAGGGTTGCACTCCTTAAATTCAAACGGTGAGAAGCCAACCACAAACTTGCCGAGATCATGTGCAGCGTAGAAGACTTCCATTGCGGTGCCCACGGAGGGTTTATTGTAGTTAACCAGTATGATATCCGCTTCACGGACGTCTTGCAGATCAAACTCTACGATTTCATTAGCACTATCCACTTCGCGATCTTTGAAATCGCGTCGCATGGGATCGAGCATGATGAAGTTGGGGCTCAGCCGTGCTAGAGCCGTCTCTCGCCATTCGCGAGCGACGCCCTCTTTCTCATCCATAATGGGTCCACAGAGGTAGATCTTCTTCATATATTAAGCGCTTTCTTTGAGTGTTTCTGAAGGCAGAAAAGGTAGAAGGCCGACAGGGCTGCGTCAAGGTTCTCCTGCCGGAGTTTCGCTTGCAGGGGGGGAGGATGTATGCTAGTCACCTCAACCTTATATAGGAATGGGCGATATGAACATGACAGAGCAGGAAGCGTATATTTGTTTGAATATGATGGAACGCATTGGGCCGGTTGGCGTGCGGTCTCTTGTCGCTGTATTGGGCTCTGCGCGTGCCATATTCGATGCTTCACGTGAGGCGCTTCAGCAGGCCGACGGCATTGGGCCTGAGATGGCAGAATGCATTGTCAAGCAGCGGGATAGCATCAATCTTGAGAATGAGTTAGCCCGTGCCGAGGCCGCGGGAGTACGGTTGCTGACGTCCCTTGATGAGGACTATCCTGAGGGGTTGCGGCAGATCCATGATCCCCCGTTGGCACTCTATATCAGAGGGCGACTTCGTCCTACGGATCGGCATGCTGTTGCCGTGGTGGGGACGCGTCGTGCAACGCATTATGGTATGGATACAGCTCGCAAGCTTTCGTATCAGCTTGGAAAAGCGGGCGTATGTGTGATGAGTGGGTTGGCCTTAGGTATAGACACGGCTGCCCATGAAGGGGCGCTCCGGGGAGGCGGGCGAACAATTGCCGTGATTGGCAGTGGGTTTGACCACCTGTATCCGGAGGAAAATGCGGCACTGGCAAAGCGGATTGCTGAGCAGGGAGCGGTGATAACGGAGTTTCCATTTGCGCGGAAGCCTGACAAAACAACGTTTCCTATGCGAAATCGGATTGTCAGTGGGCTTTCAAAGGGCGTGTTGGTTGTTGAGGCAGGTCAGCGTAGTGGTGCTGCGATTACGGCGAATCAGGCTCTATCACAGGGGCGCAGTGTTTTTGCCGTTCCCGGTCGGATTGATTCCTATGCGTCAATCGGGACGAATGCGTTGATAAAGCAAGGGGCGTATCTGGTGACGGATGTGCAGGATATTCTGGAGCATTTTGAGATGCTGTTTCCTCAGTCACAATCCCCCGCTGCTGGCAAAGTTGATAGCCGTGGTTCGGAACGGTATCCCGAGCTGTCGAAAGATGAGACCTGTGTTGTGAGCATTCTGGAAAAGGGAGAGCTGGGCGTTGATGTGCTGATTCGTGAGTCTGAGATCAGTCCATCCAAAATAGCGTCGCTGTTGGTGGCCTTGGAGCTGAAGCGGGTTGTACGGATGTTGCCCGGGCAAAAGGTTGAACTTATCGGGTAAATTGGAAAAAGTCTGAAACGCTGAAATTGGGAAATCGAAATTTAAAATTGGGGGTATCCATTTGACTGGCAACCATACGCGTATAGTGTCTATCCCTCGTTTTGTCATCCCGAGCTTGTCGAGGGATCTCGTGCCTGTCGTAGACACCGGAGATCCTTCGGCAAGCTCAGGATGACAGAGAGTTTGCATCACAACATGTAGAGAGTAAGTCACTTATTCGGATACGCTTAATCGAAAAGACAGTTAGAGAGAAAAATAGACGAACATTTTTGACAGAACCATCGCGAAGATAGGGAGAGTATAGACATGGGAAAAAAGCTAGTCATTGTAGAATCACCGGCAAAAGCCAAGACCATCAACAAGATCTTGGGAAAAGAGTATATTGTTAAATCCTCCATGGGGCATGTGCGGGACTTGCCGATTAAAACGTTGGGCGTTGACGTTAAGAATGGGTTCAAGCCGACCTACGTGATGGTCAAAACCCGGAAAAAGGTTGTGGATGAGCTTAAGGCAGCCGCCAAGCTTTGTGACGAAATTTATCTGGCACCTGACCCTGACCGTGAGGGAGAGGCGATTGCCTGGCATCTTAAGGAGATGCTTTCGGGGATCAAAGCCAATGCCGACAAACCCTTTGTGCGTGTGCAGTACAACGAGATCACGCCCCGAGCGGTGAAGGCTGCTTTCGAGCATCCCACAGAGTTGGAAATGCCGCGTGTTGATGCGCAGCAGGCGCGCCGCGTGCTGGATCGAATCGTGGGCTATATGGTCAGTCCGCTTTTATGGCGCCGCGTACAGCGGGGGTTGAGCGCTGGGCGTGTGCAGTCGGTTGCGTTGCGTTTAGTATGTGAGCGCGAACAGCTGATCCAGGAATTCAAACCCGAGACCTTCTGGGTGTTTGGGGCCTTGGTTCGGAAGTTGATTCTGCCGTTGGAGCCTTTTGCGGTGAAACTGGCCAAGATCAACGGCGAGAAGGTTGTCATTGGAAATCAAGCTGAGGCCGATAAGGTCAAGCAGGATCTTGATGGTGCTGCGCTGAAGGTGGCAGCGGTTAAGACCCGCAACGTGAGGCGCAAAGCATACCCCCCCTTCATTACGAGCACCTTGCAGCAGGCGGCTTCTAATGTTTGCAGCTTTTCTCCTAAGCGCACCATGGGTATTGCGCAGAAATTATATGAGGGAGTTAATCTAGGGGAGGGCCCAACCGGATTGATCACCTACATGCGTACGGATTCGGTCTCGTTATCGCAGGATGCTATCGAGTCCTGCCGTGGCTATATCAAGACGATGTTTGGAGATGAGTATTTGCCTGAGACGCCCCTCATTTACAAGAGCCGTTCTGGTGCACAGGAGGCGCATGAAGCCATTCGACCTACGGATGTTACGCTGACGCCGGAGCGCGTTAAGAAGCATGTCGATGTGCCCGAGTATAAACTTTATAAGCTCATCTGGGAGCGTTTCGTGGGATGCCAGATGACCCCTGCCCAGATTGAGCAGCGTACGATTGAGATTGATGCCGAACCCAAGGAAGGCAAGGAGGCAGCAAGCGCCTATCTGTTTACGGCGACGGTATCGGAAGTGAAGTTTCCGGGACACCGTAAGGTGACCGGCGAGAAGGATTCCAAGAAGTCGGATGGCGATGAGTTGGATGTTCTGCCGGCGGTGACAGAGGGGGAACCTCTGATGTGTCTTGAGTTGCTCTCGGAGGAGAAGGAAACGCAGCCTCCTTCTCGTTTTAGCGAGGCCTCCTTGGTTAAAGCAATGGAGAGTAATGGAGTTGGTCGTCCGAGTACGTATGCCTCCATTATTTCGACACTTGAGCAGCGTAAATACGTTGAAATTCTGAAGCGCTCTTTAATCCCATCCGGCTTGGGAATGAAGACAAGCGCTTTGCTGGTTTCGGATTTGGGAGATCTGTTTGACGTCAAGTTCACGGCATCTATGGAAGAATCTCTGGATCAGATTGAGAAGGGTAAGATCGTCTGGACAGATATGATTGCCACATTCTATGAACAGTTCTCAAAGTGGATGGAGGCCACCAAAGCGCCCCCTGCGGATCAGGATGCTGTCTGCCGTGTGCTTAATGCGCTTGATGCTGTTGAGGAGTGGGCCCCGGAGGTAAAGCGTGGAAAGCGTACCTATAGCGATGAGAAGTTTGTGACCTCAATTCGCGAGACGCTTGAGCATGAAGAAAAGCAGGTTTCAACCCGGCAATTCGAGGCTTTGGGGCGGATTTCACGCCGTTACCAAGAGGCGGTTCCCGCACTGACGCAGGTAATGCTGGATAATGGACTCAAGGCCATTTTGGATGAGCCGTTGCCTGAGCCGCCGAGGGAGGCGTCTATCCAGAAGCTGGAATTGCTTTTGTCTCTGGAACTGGATGAAAAGGGAAAAAGCTTTATAGAGTCGCTTTTGGAGCAGGCTAAGAGTGGTCGGCGACTTTCGCCCGCTCAGCTAAAGGCTCTCGATCTCATGGTGCTTTCCAATTCGGCTCGCATTGAAAATTTTGAGGCCATGAAGGATGCATTGGAGCTAACTGGACAGGAGCTTCCTGAGGATAACGAGAGTCCAGAGTTAATCGAATTAATGGGGGCGGTACAGACGTGGAACCCTCCCGTGAAGCGTGGCAAGCGTGAGTTTAACGACGAAACATTTTTTGGGTCGTTGCAGCAGCAGTTGGGTTCGCGCGGCTATCTTTCCGAGCGGCAGCGTGCGGCACTAAAGCGTATGATTAAGCGCTATCGGGAGCAGATCCCAACCTTTGATGCCGTTGCTGACCGTTTGGAGCTGAATGCAAAGCCGAAGCGGGAAAAGTAGGCACACCTCTCTGAGGTGTAGCCCCCAGCTTTTGGCTGGGCCGCGCATTGCGCGTTGCGCGGCGTGCATCTTGGAGATATGCATATACTATAGGGCGTGTTGCTCAAATCGAAAGCGTGCCTTCCTCCTTCGCACTTTGTGCTACGGTGGACATGTTGGTGAGATGTCTCGGCAAGCTCAGCACGACAGTTCATTAGGAAACCCGAGCTCTCTAAGGGTGTCGTTCCGAGCGAAGTCGAGGAATCTCGGTTTGGTCAACACGCCGTATATATTGCACAAGCAATACCCAGATGTCGTGCCTCCACCGAATTATACAAGGTGGAACCTTGGGAATGAACGTCGAAGTGTGGTTCGTTCGATGTTGGACGTTCAAAACGAACGAGGGAAACGAGAGAAGTTTCAGGCAACTTGATGTCAGACGACTCAACAATCTTGATGGATCCTGCAGTGGCAGGGTTCATGAACTACCTCAGTGTGGAACGGAATGCATCGGAGCATACGGTTTCTGCCTACACACAGGACATTCAACAATTTGTGGCCTTTATCTGGGAGACGCCGGAGGTGCCGTTAGCATGGCGAACTGTGGATCGTTTTCAAGCTCGCCGTTTTCTGATGGAGTTTCAACGCTGTGGTAGTGCTCCTGCAACAACGGGACGAAAGTTGGCGAGTTTGCGCTCGTTCTTTAAGTTTCAGGAGCGGGAGGAGTTGGTTACGGTAAATCCATTTTCAGGATTGCGTGCGCCGAAGCAACCCCGCAACTTGCCAAATGTGTTGTCTGTGCAGGAAATCGACCGATTGTTGGGCTCGCCCGATCGGGTGTACGAGCGAAAAGTTCATGCTGTTGAGGGCAGGTCCCCTGGTGCTCTGGATGCCTATTTTGCTTTGCGTGATAAAGCCATTTTGGAGGTACTCTATAGTACTGGTTCTCGTGTCAGTGAGGCTGCAACCTTGACTGAGAAAGACATGGACTTGCTAAGCGGTTTTGTTACCGTCCGTGGCAAAGGGAAGAAGGAGCGTCTCTGCCCACTGGGCGGTCCCGCGAGTGTTGCTGTCCGTGCTGCACTAGCATGTGCCGATGCCCATTGGGAGGGTAAGAGCAAGTCCGCCAAACCACTTTTTCGAAATAAACGGGGAGAACCCATCACACCGCGCTCGATTGAGCGCATGATGAAGAAGTATCTTGCTGAGGCCGGGTTGAGTTCCGAGTTTTCACCCCATGCATTGCGACACTCATTTGCGACGCATCTTCTTGATGCCGGAGCGGATTTGCGCAGTGTTCAAGAGCTACTTGGCCACGCAAGTTTGTCGACGACTCAGATTTATACCCATGTTACGATTGAACGGTTGAAACGGGTTTATCAGGATGCGCATCCGAGGGCTTAGGATGGGGGAAGGGCTGAGGGATGAAACCTGAAAGCTGAAATTTGGAAAGCTGAAATTGGGATGGGGCGGAAAGCGGCTTGGGAGCTGAGGAGAGTATTTTGAAGAATGCGTTGATATGGTTTGTTTATAATGTGCTCTTTGCCATTGGCTTTATGCTGATGTTGCCAAAGTTCCTGTTACGGATGTGGCGTAGGGGGGGGTATCGTGCGGGGTTTATGCAACGCTTTGGGTGTTATGATACCGAACTTTTGGCATCCCTACGCAAACGACCGCGAATTTGGGTGCATGCGGTTAGTGTGGGTGAGGTCTTTGTCGCGCTTCATTTCATCAATGCCATGCGGAAAACTATTCCCGACTTCAGTTATATTCTGACGACGACAACGTCCACCGGTCATGCGCTGGCAAAGAAAGAACTGTCGGATGACGATGTGCTGCTCTATTTTCCCGCAGACTTTCCGCTTATTGCCCGTCGTGTTGTGCGGCTGCTTCAGCCAAAGGCTGTATTGCTGACAGAGGGTGAACTCTGGCCCAATCTGCTGCGTCAATTGAATAAAGCGCAGATCCCCGTCTTTGTAATTAACGGAAGAATGTCGGAATCATCCTTTAAGGGATATCGCAGGATTCGTCCCTTCTTTCGCCGTGCGGTACAGTGTGTTGATCGGCTGTTGATGCAGTCCCCGGTGGATCAGGATCGCATGTTGGCTTTGGGGGTTCCTGAAGAGAGGGTCGTTGTTATGGGATCGGCAAAGTACGATGTGGCGCAGCCGGATCCCGCGGGTGCTGGCATTGCTCGGCGTATCTTGATGGGTGCAGGGATGTCTCCCGAGGGTGACTTTCTTGTGGGTGGATCCACGTGGCCGGGGGAGGAAAGTGTTCTTCTGGATATCTTTGTCAGGTTGCGTGAGCGAAATCCGGCGTTACGGCTCATCCTTGTGCCAAGGCATATGGAACGTCGCCAAGAGGTCGAGACGTTGATCAAGGCGCGTGGGCTGTCCTATATCAAGCGCACGGACATGGGGGATGGGGAAAAAGCTGAAATTGAGAATGGGAAAACAGAAACAGGGGATGAGGCCGGGCCTTCTGTTTTGCTGGCGGATACGACAGGTGAGCTGAAGCACTACTATGCTGTGGGTTCTTTGATTTTTGTGGGCAAGAGTCTTGGGGAAAACCGGGGCGGGCAGAATCCCATAGAGCCTGCGATGGTCGGAAAGCCTATCATCGTGGGGCCGCACATGGAGAACTTTCCTGGTGTTATGGATGATTTTCTTGCAGCGGATGCGCTTGTTCAGGTGGCGGATGCATCCGAGTTGGAGGCGCAACTGGTTGTGCTTTTAGGCGATCCCGATGCTCGCCAAGCTTTCGGTAAGCGAGCCGAAATGTTGGTGGCTGAGAAGCGCGGCGTAGTGTCGCGTAGTGTTGCGCTGATTCAGGAGTGGATGGCGAAATAGCGTGTTGGCTGTGAACCCTGCGGGGCGAGGGTGCCCCACCTCCATTTCTGCAGAATGCGGTCTGTTTGCTGACAATGGAGCTGGGGCGCCCTCGGCCCGGGGATCGTACAGATCCTGCTATCTTGATTGTTGTTTTCCGCTGAATCTGGGAGGAACGATGCCTATTCCGTATACTTCGCGCGGCGGATGGCTAGCAGGATGGTGGCGTATTGTGCGGCGAAACATGCCGCAATTGCCAGTTCACCCAATGCAATGCTCGGCAAATCGAGGCGTTCGATTAAGGGGTGCAAGAGGAAGATGTGCGTCCAGGTTCCGGTGGCCCATTCTGCACCATGCGTCATGCGGCGTAGTATATTGGGCAGTGTGGCGAAGATCCCAATTCCATAAGCCAGCAGGAGCCATCGCGCGATTGCGTTAGCAACCGGTGCCGCTTGCTTCCATTTTGACCAGAGTTGAGGGAGTGCCCATGCACTCCCAATTGCCATGCCGACTGCGAAATGGAGTGTGGATTGCGCCATTACGTTCTCCTGTTTTCAGCCAGATGAAGCTCTCGCCAGGCAGCGGCCAGTAGCGCGGCGACCAGCAGTGCAAAACAGGCGTTAAAAAATGGCGTCATGGCATCAAGATGGGCAGCCTCGATTTGGTCGATGGAGTAGTGCCAGAAAAAGATGTTGGTTCGCGGATTTGAAGCGAGCGTGGTGTAGAGTGATTGCCATCCGATAAGGCGGGGGATGTCTGGAACGACGGCCCAGATGGCTCCGAAGGCCATGGCAGGGGGCGTCACCATTAGGAGCCACATGGGCGCACGACAGCGTCGGCACAAATAGAAAGTCAGCGCAAATGACAGCGGGATTGCCGCTCCAAAAATGGGTTGATGCATGGTTAGTCCTCTGGTAGTACGGGTAGTTTGATCCAGTCCCGAAGGGCTTCGATACGGCGATAGGCCTCATTGGCTCCGCGGTTGTCACCCAGTGCTTGACGGACCGCTCCCAATCGTCTCAAGAGCGGGTAGTTGTTCGGGTCATATTTGGCCGCCTGTGTCAGGCAGCGTTCCCCAAAGCGTCGGACGGGCTCGGACGGGCTCATGGAGAGTTTTGCGCAGAGCCGTCTCCAGACTAGCGCCGACGTGGGCGCCCATGTGAGGGTCCGGATGATCTGTGGTGTGGAGGCTCCGCTCAGCTGTCTGGAAGAGCCTAGGCGGCATGCGGGACCGAGTCCCAACATGAGTGTTGCAATGGCAATGGAAACGATATGCGGCCACCTTGAGGCGTCGTAGCCCCCCTCGTTGTCCTGCGCTGGCCAGAGGCTGCCGACGAGGGTTGCCACCGTGATTGCGTAGAGCGGAAGGTGGAGTGGGAAATCGACTAGGGCGTGGGTGGCGGCAACAGCCAGCGCCCCGACGCAGGCGAGCGCGCACGATGCGACGGCCTCGTCCTGCGGTTCCTTTAGTGCACGTCGGGACTGTCGCACCAGTATGACCAGAAAGAGCGTTAGCAGCACGATGCCGATGATTCCGGTTTCACCAATGATCTGGACGTACTCATTCTCGGCGAAGTCCCGTGTGGAACGAGAGGAGGAGGTCCTGTGCTGTGGGTAAGTCACCCGAAACGCATTTGGACCCACCCCGACGAGGGGGTAGCGGGCCCACATGCCTGCCGTATCTTTCCAAGCCGCCATGCGTTCCTGTAGGCTTTCCGTTGTGGTAGGGCTGCGGAGTGAAAGCAAGCGCTCGCGCACCTGATCCTGCTGGAACGCGAGGAGAATGGCTCCTCCGAGAATGATGCTTATCGCCGCCGTCAGTGCCAGCCGTCCCCATCCTTTGCTGCGCGCAAAAAAGAGCATGGTGAGGACTCCCATGCCTCCAGCATAGGCGACGAGGCCCCCGCGAGACATTGAAAATAGCAACGCAAGGGTCATGATGGAGAAGCTTGCACCGTCGGCCAGGGCGTACCCCCATCGTTTCTGTCGCGCATCCGCTATGCCTGTGGCGAGCGCGATGGGAGCGAGCATGGCAATGAATCCGGCAAAGTGGTTGGGATTGATGAATCCGCCAACGGGACCCGGGAGTCCGTGGGGAACGTGGATGATCCACCAGAGCGTGTCGCCCTGCGGAATGACCCATTTGCTCAGGTATCCCAAAACGGCGACGATACTGCCGAGGCCGATCAGAAGACGAAGCCATAGCCGTCGTTGCGGTGCAGTCATCTGTCGGGCTGCATTCCAAGCTCCAAAAAGCGTTGCAAACAGCAGCAGTGCGCGTAGCGTTCCGGCACGGCTGCGCGTTGTGGAGAAGGCGACGACGGAAGGGGTTTCAAGGCCGAAGGATTTTGCCTCTACCAGAGTCTCAACGACGCGCCTGTTCTGCTCGAAACGGTGAATTCCTGTCAGCCGCGTGAGCGTGAGTGGCAGTGGCATGAGAACGATAACGATAAAGATCAGAAGCGAGGCATAGAGCGCGGGAAGGGTGAGTTGCCGTTTTCGGGGGAGGGAGGTGGGGGTCCGGTGCATCACCAAGCCGGTTACGGAGAAGGCTAATAGAGCCACGCAGACTGTCCAGGGGTAGATGCCAGCCCCATAGACGGTCAGAAAGAGGATTGCCCCCGCAATGGCTATGAGTGGTAAGTGTCGTGACACTACTTGTTCTCCATCTCGAAAATGGTGATGTCGGCTTCGCTGTAGATCTGAACCGATCCTGCCGGAGCGGTACCCTGATCCCCAATCACAAAATAGTATGCCGTTGGGTTCTCTCCATACCAGCTTGTTTTGATTTCCGAGACGGAGAAGAGGCCTCGCCCATAGCTAATCCAGTCGCTAAGCGCCGCGCGTGTCGACTGTGAAGTCTGCCGTGGCGGCGGCGTCACGCGGATGGCCGTATGGGGTCCGGCGCTGATGGCGATTCGGGGACAGCCCGAAACGTAAGCCTGAACTTGAGTGCGTGCCCGACCAGGAGCGATGATCTGGAAAGGGCCGCGTGGATCATGTTGCTCCAGGAATAGGGCCGCCTTGCGGAGGGCGGGGGGGGTGGCAATTTGGGAGCGATGCACCACGACACCGATCGCGCCGGTCAGTGCTAGTGTTGCCACCGTGCGGTGGATGAGAGATGACCATCGCGGCCGCCGGCGGCACAACACCAGAATTCCCTGAACGCTGAGCAGCGCGATGAAGGGAAGCGCAATCAGCGCTCCATACATATGGCGTTCGTAGGCCAACGGAATGGCAACTAGAGAGAGTAGGAAGAGGGTTCGCCAGTGGCGAGTCCCCAGTAGGTTGTCGGATCCCCACAATCCGATGGCGGCCATGGGGAGCATCCACGCAAAGCGGGTGATGCCGTAGCGAACAAGTCCGGCGGCCTGACCGGCGGGGAATGGGAGCAGGGAGGGTGTTACGAGCGTCGCCGCGGCCAGCATGGGGAGCACGCAGCACATCAGCACGGCGAATCGGTTGCTGCGTCGTGGCAACACGTGGGATCCCGCGGCAAGGAGGATGCAGAGGGGCACCGCGACCATACCGACTTTGTGTGAGAGGCAGAGCAGGGCCCCAGTTGCCACCACACCGAGGAATGTTGACAGGCGTGGCCGTGTCAGCAGGAGCGCAAGGAATGCCGGGAAGAGCGCGAGGAACAGGCCGCGTCCTGTGGCCCAGTGGGTATAGCGGACAAAGACTGGCGACATTGCATACAGAAGCGCAAATGCAATGGCGGGGCGGCGTTTGAAGCACTGTAGTCCGAGGCAATAGGCGCTTGCCGTTCCCAATAAGGCGGTGAAAACGGAGATGACAAAGAACCCACCGTCGACCCCGAGTCTTCCGAGAATCTGAATCGTGGCGAGCTGAATGGGATAGGCGCTGGGGTAGGCGCGCGGTGTAAAGCCCAGCAGTGAGAGCGGGTGCACCACCCACGGCAGCGCGGACTCCACGCGAACGCTGCTGGCCAGATCCTGCCACTTGTAGGTGTCGATTCCGGTGAAGTGGGTATAAGGGAAAATGATGATGAGCAGGATGACGATACCGGGCAGGAGCAGGCGCCGCTCGTCCGGTTCGAGCGGTATGTGCAGGGAGGGTCTTCTCAGGATGGCAACGGCTGCAGTCAGACATCCAATTATGAGATGGGCGGTGGCCAGCGTGAAACCTGTGATAGGGGTGGTGGTGACATGGAGCGTCACGGCGATGCTGCAATTGAGCGCCACAGAGAGCGTCCCCGTTGTGGTTGCCACGAATGCGAGCTCACGTCGCTTTGATGCGCACAACGTTAGTAGCAGGGGGGTGACTACCATCGCCACGAGGAGCATGATGCCATTCAGCACTATCATGTTTGTGTTCCTGGTTGGGGGCGATCACGCCGACTCAGAGTCCACTTTGTGAGTCGTCTGATACTTTGTAGACCGCTGTCATGGTTTGATTGTCAAACAGGTCAAAGACTATCGTCTGACTGTTGCTGTACAGGGCCCCGTTGAGCTCCCAGTAATCGAAATCGAACCCGTCGCTTGCGGGTGGGGCTTCCAGCGTGACCCCTGTGCCTGTGTTGTAGAAGCGATAGAAGGTGGTGGTTCCTCCTGCATTGGCATCGTTGTCTGGGGTGGCCCGGATGAACGTCGACAGCGGGCCATCGGGTCCACGGGAGGTTACGGTCAATGTCAGTGTGGGCTGAGGTGGCTCGCCGCCATAGACTGCCGTCATGGTGACGTTGGTTAGCAGTTCCACATTGACGACGGGGTTTGTGTATATGATGGTGCCATTCCGCTCCCAGTACCGGAATGCACTGCCGTTTGCTGTGGTTGGTGCCGTGAGGGTTGCCGTTACCCCTAGATCGTAAGTGCGCTGAAACTCAGTGCCCCCGGTGGTGTTGCCGACATTGTCGACGGGTGCAACGCTAATGAAAACTTCCGAGATGGGATCCCCGCTGTCACCATCCTTGGCGTTTACGGTGAGTACAACTTCATCATCGTTCCCGTAAACGGCGGTCAAGTCTAAATCGCCTAGCATTTCAATGGTGATCGTTCGATCATTGGAATAGCGTGAGCCATTCAATTCCCAGTAGAGGAATGTGGTGTCATTGGTTCCCCCCTGGACGGGAGCGGTTAGGGTTGTGCTGTCCCCAAAGGTGTAGATGCGAACAAAGGTGGTGTCGCCATCGCTGTTTCCGTTGTTATCGGGGTTTGAGACGTCAATAGTGACGCCACTATTCGGATTGCGGGAGCTTACGACAAGCGTGCGATCCTCAGGGTCGGAGGGGGGGCCATAGACAGCGATGATTTCGTGATCTGCATACATGGTAAAAGTTGTCGTGAGATTGGTGGGCCCCGGGCTTCCATCCAGGATCCACTGCTGAAAATTGTTTCCGCCAGCCGTTGCCGGTGCGCTGACGGTGACTGTGTCGCCATCCTGATAGATCCGGGAAAAGGCTGTATCGCCGGCGCCGCGTCCGCGTTGATCCGGAGAGACTCCTATGGTAACACCGCTGTTTGGGTTATCGGAGCGTACAGTCAGAAAGCGGGGAGCGGGGGGAGGGGGGCCGTAGACGGCGGTCATTTCAAGATCGGAGAGCATGGTCACGTCAACGGTACGATTGGTTGAGTATGATGCGCCGTTGCGAAACCACTCCTGGAAATAGGTGCCGTCGCTGGATATCTCCTCTGCTACCAACGTCGTTGTTTCGTTGGGGTTGTAGGTGCGTACAAACTCAGTGCTGTCGTCGGTGTTGCCTCTGATGTCTGGTGTGCTGACTGTGATGTTGACATCGTTGTCTGGATTCTCTGAACGCACGGTAAGGTCAAATGTGTTAGGAGCACCGTAGACGGCGGTCATTCCAATGTCGGAAAACATGGTAAAGTTGACGGAGGTGTTGGTGGTGACGTCAACACCGTCTCGCTCCCAGCTCTGGAACACATCTCTGCCATTGGGCGCTGTGCCTGGGGCGACCAGTGTTACGTCAACACCATCGCCGTAACGCCGCTCGAAGCGTGTGGTGCCATCCTGGTCCCCGTTGTTGTCGATGGTGCTGACGGCGATGTCAATATCGCTGTCGGGATTGCGGGATGCAACCGTGAGTACATGCACAATGGGAGGTGTGTCGTAGACGGCGGTGATCGTGTGGTCGCCTAGCATTGAGATGTCAATGCTCCGATTGGGTGTGTAGATTTGCCCATTGAGTAGCCAGTGCTGAAAGACGTTGTCATTGGGGGCTATTTCGGGTGCTGTGGCGGTGATGGCTGTGCCGTAGGAATAGAGCCGGTCGAATTCCGTTGTACCATCGGTGGTACTGTTGATGTCGGGTTCTGAAATTTGGATGGCAACCCCGCCACCTGAGTTCTCGGATTGGATGGTCAGGGTGTGGTTTTCTTCAGTGCCGGCGTCCCCGTAAACGGCGGTTACGGTGTGGTCTTGCAGCATGCTGACCGAGATTGTGACATTGCTCGAAACGGGGCTGCCGTCAACGAGCCACACTTGTAGCATAATGGATGTTCCAGGGAAGGCGGGGTTACGTGCGGTCAGGGTGACGTGCTCGCCGTCCTCATAGAGACGGGTGAATGTTGTGGTTCCGTTCTGCTGTCCATTGACATCGCCGGGGTCGACGGTTACGACAACGGAGCTGTTGGGGTTTTGTGATTGAACCGTCAGTACATGGCGCAAGGGGGGCTCGTAAACCGCCGTTACTGTGTGGTCGTTGTACATAGAAATATTGATTGTGCGGCTGGTGGAGTAGGGTTGTCCATCAACGAGCCATTGTACGAAGACATGCCCATCGGGAGCGGTTTCGGGAGCGGTGAGTGCGGTTTCGACACCTTCTTCATAAGTGCGTGTGAAAGCGGTGTTGCCGTCGATGTTTCCCGATTCATCTGGGGTGCTGACGGTGATGTTGACGCCACTGTCTGGATCCTGCGACTGGATAATCAAGTCGTAGGTGGGTGTGGGGGGCGGTACGGGCAGGTAGACTGCGATAAGGGTTGTGTTGGCCAGCAACGAAACGCTGGTGGCGGTGTTGGTGGTGAGCGGGATGCCATTCATGATCCAGCGGTTGAAAATGAGAGATCCCCCAGCAATGGATTCAGGAGCCGTTACTGTGGTTGAGTCTCCGCTGTCGTAATAGCGCACAAAGGTCGTTGATCCATCGGCATCGCCATTGTTGTCGGGAGTGCCGATGGCGATGCCAACGCCGCTGACCGGGGTTGAGCTAACGGTGAGCGTTATGTCTGGGGGGGGATCAACGTAGACGGCGGTCATGCTGATGTCTGTCTGTAGGACCACATCCACGGTAGGGTCTTTCGAAACGATCACACTATCTCGAAGCCAGTGTGAGAAGATGTTGCCATCGACGGTTGCGGGAGCGGTGAGTGTGATGGCCGCACCCAGATCATAGAGGCGCTCGAATGTGGTGTTTCCGTTCTGTTGTCCGGTGTTGTCTGGAATGCTTACGGAAATTGGCACATCACTGTTTGGATTAGATGAGGCAACGATGAGTCGACGTTCATTGGAGGCCGGTCCCACCCCATAGGTTGCTGTCAGCGTGATGTCGCTATACATCGTCACGGTAACGTCGGGGTTGCTTGAGAAGGGCACGTTGTTGCGGCGCCAGTTTAGAAATCCTTCGCCATTAAACGTGGCGGGTACGGTTCCGACCACCGTGTCGCCATTATCATAGATCCGTGAAAACGTCGTGCTGCCACTGCCGCTGCCATTGTTGTCTTCACGACTGATCGTAACCGGGACACTCCCTGCGGGACTGTTCACGTTTAGTGTGCGCTGAATTGGGGGAACCGGGCTGAGGTAGACTGCAGTCAGATTCAGATCACTCAGCATCTCAAGGGTAATTGACAACGATGTGGTGAAGGGGCTGCCGTCACGTTTCCAGTACTGGAAGACATTGTCACCCACGGTTGCGGGTGCCGTTGCTGTTACGCTTTGTCCATAGTAGTAATAGCGGTCAAATGCTGTGGCGCCCCCCGCTGCACCGCTGATATCTGCCACGCTGATGCCAAAGGTAACCCCTGAGTTTGGATTCTCCGAAGAGAGCCCCAGTCTAAATGTTGGTTCGGGATCAGGAATAATGGGATCAGGGATAATGGGATCGGGGATAATGGGGTCGGGGTCGCGATTACCGCCACCGCCACCGCCGCCATCGTCACCTTCGCCCCCTTGATCATTATCGTCCCCCTGGTCGTCATCATCGTCATTGCCCTTATAGATGATGCCGGGTGGGTTTTTCGCATTGGCACTGTCATCCTCTTCAAGACGTTTAGGTATCCCGTCACCACGATCGCCAGTATCGTCGCTGGCACCCCCGGGGGAGAGGTCAGGGGGCTCGGGCGTACTGGGTCGGGTTTCGAATTGGGCGCCAAATCGCGATACAAGGTTTGTTGGAGTTCCATTTGGCGTATGGAAGCAGAATAGGATGTTGATTTGTGTGTATCCGCTGGGCATGTAGGTCGTTAAGGGACGGAATCCTCCACCGTTCTCGCAGGCATATGGGGGGATGATGCGATCAACATCCAGGGGAGTTGCCGGCTCGTTGAATGATCCTCCGCACATGGATCTTGCATTTGGGGCCCCTGGTACGGGTGGATCGTTGATCCATTCGGCAACATTTCCGCTGAGATCATGGATTCCGTAGTGATTTCGGTTACGATGTGTTCGCGTGTTGTTAAGGGGGTTGAGCCCATTGAAGTAGCCTACGGGCAGCGTGCCTCCGCCTTTAGTTGACATCGTGTTTTCAAGTGTGTTGGCGTCAACATCGCTGACGGTATTGCGACCGAAGCCGAATGTTACGTTAGTGTTTCCCATGCTTGTTCCCGCTTTAAGGATCTCGTTGAACATGTTTGTGTTGTTGTTTTCGGGGTCGTGCATACGGAACATGGGGAGCCGGAAGCCTTTGTAATCGAGCCAGGCTTCACGTTCAGCAGCGGAGAAGAGACCGTTGGTCCACTCGGTTGCCGTTGCCGGCGCCCAGGACCAGGCATTTGTGCCTTCGGTATAGCAGAGTTCATTAGGGCCACGACCGGATTGCAGCGTAAGCCAGTTGCAGTATTTGACTGCGCCGAACCAAGCTAAGCCTGTGGCGGGGTGGTCTGCGTAGGGTTCACGCCCGGTTTCGGTCATGGTGTGCTGAAAGCGGGCGCCTGCAACACGATCAGGATTATATTGAATTTGGATCCTGTCAAGTTGGAGCATTTCGTCTCTTCCCGGTTGCATAGCGGCATTGATCCAGACGTTTCCGTCTTTATCGAAGACCATATTCTCGCCACGCGCATTGTCGGGGTTAGCTTCCGCGTCGTTCAAAAAACGAATAAGCTGTTCGTTTGTGGTTTCAAATTTCGACATGTAGAAGTCGTATTGTGGGGAGTCGACCGTATCGGTGCCTGGAATAACGCTGAGGTGTGTTCGGTTGAGTTCATCAAGGTGTTCATCCTCGTAACTGGGGAGCGATATAGAGCTTTCGCCGTTTCCGTTCACGGAAAGGTGTCCTGAAACGGAACGGTTTCCGCCTGCTCCTGAGCGTGAAATTACTGGGGCGTGTTGATAGATTTCGAATCCGTCGCCCGTGTGGACGGCATTTCCAGCTTCTGTCGTTCCCTCTGTCGTAACATTACTGAGTCGAGTGTGAATTAGAGAAGGGTCAGCTCCTGTGGCGAGGAGAAAAACACATTCTAAATGATGTTCGTCGCCAAAATAGACTACAGAAATCCCCGGATAGACTTGTCCGAAGCTTCCTAGCTGCTGATAATCAGAGATGTTATCAGTGTTGCCGTATACGCTTCTAGCTTGGTTCAAGAAGTGACTTGATGGCTGTTGCGTATTGGGGGGAAGTGGCTGTCTTTGGTTGCTGGCTCCAACGAGTTCAAGTTCCACTGTGACTGTGGCACCCCATGATAGATTTGTTAGCAGGATGCCTGTCAGAGCACAGAGGAGGAGGGGGATAAACCAGGAATGATGAATATGCCTTGTTGTTTTCATCGGATATTATTGGGGCCTTCAGTGGGTTGACCATCTGGAAGTGTTATCGTAATTGATACGCGGTTAGGCTCGACACTTGCTTGATATGCTGTAGGTCCCCAAAATGCATCGCGGTTTTGTATCTGTGAACTAAACCCGTCGCAAACAGTTGGGATGATCCCCATGTTTGTTTCCGCTCTTTCTTTGCCTTTTCCTGGCGTTGCCTCTGGAGGGATTTCAATCAACACTTCCTCTGTCGGGGTGACATCACCAACCGCGTTTGTCAGGAGGGTGCTCTGGGTGCCTGCGTTTGGTGGTAGGGCGTGCGGTTTGGCCGGCTTCATATTAAAAAGCACAGCTGAGAGGCCTCCGATAATGACAACAACCAGCAGAATCAGCAGGACGAGAATGAAATACGCTGTTTGGCGGCGGGGCTTGCTCATGATTATAAGATCCTAAAGTACACCCACATATTATCTCTAATTAGGTGCCATAGTGTCAAGGTGAGGATTTTTTGATCCTTCGCCCTCTGTGTTGTGTTCTTCGTGGTGAACCGCTATGTTTCTTCACTTGGCGGCGTGTTGCTCAAATGGAAAGAGCGCTTGCGGCGAGATGCTTCGACAAGCTCAGCATGACAGACTCTTAGCAAAGTCAACTGCGCAGAGTGTGTCATTCCGAGCGAAGTGCTTGCATCCCGAACTTGTTTCGGGGTCGAGGAATCTCGATTTGGGTTACACGCCCTTGCAGAAAAAATATTGGAGTTCAGTTGTGACAGAAGTGACACCCCCCGGAACATTTAAAATCAAGCACTCTGACGAAGCGAGCTGTGCTCGCACGGGGTGCCTTTGGACGGCGCATGGGGCTATTGATACGCCCGTTTTTATGCCTGTGGGAACGCAGGCGACCGTGAAAGCAATGTCACCGCTTGAGCTTGAGCAGCTTGATGCGCAGATCATTCTTGGTAATACCTACCATTTGAACATACGTCCAGGCATGGAGGTCATCGAAGCGTGTGGCGGCCTGCACACTTTTATGGGGTGGAATCGCCCTATTTTGACGGACAGCGGCGGCTTTCAGGTGTTTAGTCTTTCGAATCTGCGCAAAATTCGTGATGATGGTGTTGAATTCAACTCCCACGTAGACGGCCGGCGCATCTTTCTTGGTCCTGTGGAGGCGATGGCGATTCAGCGGACGCTTGGATCCGATATTGCAATGGTTTTTGATGAGTGTGCGCCTCATCCCTGTACCCATGATTACGCTTGTCAATCTGTGGACAAGACCCTAGGATGGGCCGCTATTTGTGCGGAACAGCCTCATTCTGAGGGGCAGTTGGTCTTTGGCATTGTTCAGGGGGGCGAATTTAGGGATTTGCGTCTCCGTTGTGCGCGGGAATTGGTCTCGATCGGGTTTGATGGTTATGCGGTCGGGGGCGTCAGTGTTGGCGAACCTGAGGAGGTGCTTTTGAAGGGCATCGTCGATGGCGTTCAGGAGCTCCCGGTTGAGCGACCTCGCTACCTTATGGGTGTGGGGCGCATGTCGCAGATTTTGCATGCGGTTCGGGCTGGGGTGGATATGTTTGACTGTGTGATGCCGACTCGCATTGCGCGAAATGGTTCAGCGTTTACGCGCCGGGGGCGATATCCGGTGAAAGCGGGTGCATATCGGTTGGACACGCGCCCCGTTGAAGAAGGATGCGGATGTTATACCTGTCAGACCTTTTCTAGAGCTTACATTCGGCATTTGTTGAATGTGGATGAGATTTTGGGTGTGCGGTTGCTTACCCTTCACAATTTATATCGGTATCAGGAGTTTATGTGTGAGATTCGGAATGCCATTCGAGATGGTGTTTACACCGAATTTTGCGAACAATTCGAGGCTTATGAGTCGGAGACGAGTAAGGCCCTCTAGTTTGGTAAGGAGTAGTCAAAGATGTTTGAAGCAATGAACGCGGTGCCTTTGGCGGCGCTTTTTGGTGGTAGTGGTGGTGCGGCGGGTAGTGGTGGATTGGCGGGCATGATGTTGCCGATGATCCTTATCTTTGGTATCATGTATTTCATGATGATCCGTCCGCAGCAGCGGAAGGAAAAAGAGCGTCGCGCGTTGATCAACAATTTAAAAAGCGGGTCGCGGGTGCTTTTTGCTGGTGGAATTGTGGGAACGGTTACGAATGTGAAGGAAGCTACCTTCATTATTAAGATTGCAGACAACGTTAAAGTTGAAGTCGCTCGCGGTGCGGTTACCCGTGTGTTGGAAAAAGGCGACAAAATCACGACTGAAGACGAGAAGTAGGGAGAGAGTTCAGATGGATAAGCATGCTTGGTGGAAATGGTTGCTTCTTGTTGCCATGTTGGCGCTGTCGTTGTCGCGCGTGGTGCCTTGGGAGGAGAAGGTTCGTTTTGGTTTGGATCTAAAAGGCGGTATCAGCTTCGTCGTTAATGTTGATGAAACAAAAATTGAAAAGGAAATTCGCGAGGATGCTAAGCCGGAGGACACTGAAGAGGAAATTGCCGCCCTGCTGAGCGATGCTCTGAAGGGTGCACTGGAACGCTCGATTGAGGTCCTCCGCAACCGTCTTAACCGGATCGGAATTGAAGAGCCCAGCATTGTCAAGAAGGCGGATCGGATTGAGATTCAGCTGCCGGGAATTGGTGAAGACAAGCGCGAAGAAGCCGAGCAGATGATTCTGAGTGTAGGCTTTCTTGAATTTCGCATGGTGCACGAACAGAGTGACGAATTGACGGGACGCCTTTTGCGCGAGAATAAGGCCCCTGAGGGCTACTCCATTGTTTCAATTGAGGGCCGTTCCTACTATCGTCCGAACGATGACATTCCCAACAGTGAGCGAGATGAAGCCTTCCTAACGAAACGGGGACAGTTCGAAATTCCGAGCCCCAGTTATGAGCTTCTGCTTGAGGCCGTTGAAATCCAGAAGCGAACGCTCTATCGTCCCTATTTCGTTAATACGCACCCCGTGTTGCGCAGTCGCGACCTCAAGAACTCAAAGCTTGAACAAAGTGGTCTTGGCCAGAATGCAGTGGGTCTTGAGTTTACCGTTAAGGGCGCGAAACGCTTTGCTGATGTGACGGAGAAATATGCTCCCAGCGGACCGCTTAATCCGGATCCAGATGGTAATCGCTATCTCGCGATTGTGATTGATAATACTCTCTATTCGGCACCGCGCATTCGCGAGCCAATTTATGGTGGACGCGCCCAGATTACGGGTAGCTTTGATTTGGTCGAGGCAACACGTCTTGTGAATGTGTTGCGCTCTGGTGCTCTACCCACCCGTGTGAAGATCGTAGAGAAGCGCTATGTGGCTCCGAGTCTGGGAAAGGACTCAATTGATAGTGGTCTCAAATCCATATTTATTGGCGGCATCTGTGTTGTCGCGTTCATGTTGGTCTATTATCTGCTTTGTGGAATTGTGGCCGATATTGCCCTTGTGCTTAATATGTTGTTGTTGCCATTGGGTATGATCGTTGCGGCAGGTTTTCTCAGCATGGGTAAAGGTGTCGGTGGTGGGGCCATTGCGCTTCCCGTGCTGACGCTCCCCGGCGTTGCCGGCATCTTGCTGACCATTGGTATGGCGGTTGACGCTAATGTTCTCATTTTTGAACGCATTCGAGAGGAGAGTGGCGCTGGCAAGAAGCTATGGGCTGCGATCCAGGCGGGATATGAGCGTGCCTTCGTGACGATCATGGATGCCAATGTGACGACCCTGATGGTCGGCGTTATTTTGTTCATTTTTGGTTCCGGTCCGATTCGCGGTTTTGCGGTTACGCTTTGTGGCGGTATCATCATTAGCATGTTCACGGCTCTGGTGATTACGAAACTGATTTTCAGTTTGATCGCCTCGAAAACTCCGATGAAGAGTCTCAAGATGATGTCCATTATAAAGAAAACATCTGTGGACTTTGTGGGCATGCGCGGCATGGCGGCGACGCTTTCGGTGGTTGCGATTGTAGGATTATGCGGACTGCTCGTAGTGCGCACTATTCAGGCCCCTGGCCAGGTGTTTGGTGTTGATTTTACCGGGGGTTCGGCAACGACATTCTCATTTACGCCAGCAGAATCCGGTGTGCCGGTTCCGATGGAGGCGCTTCGTACGGCGCTGGCTGAGGCGGGTGTAGATAAGGCGACGATTCAATATCAGAAGGAGTTGGATAGCAAGGTTGAGACCTCGCTTCAGGTAAAGACGGGAGTGGATCTTATCGATAACGTGAAACAGGCTGACATTGTGAAGCGTGTTCTTGTCTCTGGCTTCCCTGATGCTGCATTTGAGATTGTTCAGGAAGATGAAGTGGGTTCGCAGATTGGCGCAGAGCTTAAGAAGAGTGCCGTCTGGGCAATTGTCTGGGCGATGGTGGGCATCATTATCTACATTTCCTGGCGGTTTGAGTTTGGGTTTGCATTGGGCGCGATTGTCGCATTATTGCACGATGTTCTGATGACGGTGGGTCTTTTCTCCGCGACGGGACATCAGATCAGTCTCCCCATTGTGGCAGCTTTGCTCACGATTGTGGGGTATTCCGTCAATGACACGATTGTGGTCTTTGACCGTATTCGTGAAGATCTCAAATTGCTCAAGAAACCGAGTTTTAAAGAAATTTGCAATTTGAGCATCAATCAGACGCTGAGCCGGACGTTGCTAACCTCAGTCACGACGTTGATCACGATTGTGATGTTGCTTGTGTTTGGAGGGGGAGCCATCTTCGACTTTGCGCTTGCGCTGTGCATCGGCGTCATTGTCGGAACGTATTCGTCCGTTTTTGTGGCCACGCCTATCGTTCTGCTTTGGTATCGGGACAAAAAACCTGATTTTGCCGTGAATCCGGCTCAGGTTTAGGTCCGATATGAGTGATGATGAGGGGCGTGTGTGGATTACAGCAGAGGCAGATGAAGCTCGTGCAGTTGCGTTGGCTTCCGAGTTGGAATTACCACTTCCCATTAGTCGAATTCTTGTGGCAAGGGGACTTTCCGACAGTGGTGAGGCCGAACGTTTTCTAAACCCACGACTCAGTGATCTGGCAGATCCCTTTGATATTATAGAGATGTTGGTTGCCGTTGAGCACATCTGGCAGGCGATTCAAGCGGGTTCCCGTATTACGATCTTCGGGGATTATGATGCCGATGGTGTGAGCAGTACGGCGTTGATGGTGCTGGTGTTGCAGCGTCTTGGGGCTACTCCTGAGTATTATATCCCCAGTCGGCAGGATGACGGTTACGGGCTTACGGTGGATGCCCTTACCAAGGCGGTTGAGAAGACGTCTCCGGATCTCATTATTACCGTTGATTGCGGAACCAACTCGAACGCTGCGGTTACCCATGCTCGCAAGCTGGGGATTGGCGTTATTGTAACCGATCACCATGAGTGCCTGGAATCGCCCCCCTCAGACGCCATTGCCGTTGTCAATCCGAAGCTTGGCGAGTGTGACGCCGCCAAGGTTCTGGCGGGTGTTGGAGTTGCATTTAAGCTGTGTCATGGTTTGGTGAAGCATGGCAATGCAAATGGATATGCGGCGGTGGATGGTCTGGACTTGCGGGACTATCTGGATTTGGTGGCATTGGGCACTGTGGCGGATGTGGTCCCGCTCATGGGCGAGAATCGTATACTCGTTCGACACGGGTTGCTCCAGATTAAGGCGTCGCCGCGTTGTGGGTTATCTGCGCTGATTCGTGTTGCAGGTGTACGAACCGAAATTGACTGCTATCACCTCGGATTTCTGCTTGGCCCTCGCATCAATGCGGCGGGGCGTTTGGGAAGTGCTGAACCGGCGTTGAAGTTACTGCTGTCAGAGGATCCTTCAATTGCGAAACGGCTGGCGGGGCAGCTTGACGCTGCGAACCGTGAGCGCAGGCGTATTGAAGAGACGATTGTTCAGGAAGCGGTAGCGTTTCTTGATACAACATTTGTGGAAGACACAACCTTTGGTCTCGTGGTGGGGTCAGAGGGCTGGCATATCGGCACGGTGGGAATTGTGGCGGCACGGCTGTGTAGTCGGTATAAGCGTCCTGCGGTTGTTGTTGCTTTTGATGGTGATGGCTTGGGCCGTGGCTCTTGTCGCAGTGTCGGCTCGATCAATCTTGTGGAGGTTTTGCATGCATGTGCAGATCTTCTGGAGTCGCACGGGGGGCACGCAATGGCGGCTGGGGTATCGATCCGTCGCGAGAATATGGAAGCCTTTCGAGAGCGCTTCAACACGGTGTGCCGCGAACAGATTAAGCATGATGATTTGGTAGAACGCCATGTTGTTGATGGCTGGATAACGTTTGGGGAGGCCGACAAAGCCTTGCTTGACGCCATTGGCCAGTTGCGCCCTCTGGGGATGGGAAACCCAACTCCAATATGGGGTACGCGAAATGTTCGCATTATGGGGCGTCCCCGGGTTGTGGGAAAGAACCACCTCAAGATGACACTTGTCAGTGGAGGTTCGCAGCTTGATGCGATAGCATTTGGCATGGCCGGTCGAAAGCTGTTCAAAGCCCCCATTGATATTCTGTTTAACGTTCAGGTAAACAACTATCTGGGACGGGAGTCTGTACAACTGAGCATCAAGGATTTTAGAGTCAGTCATCAGAATGAAGGCGGCGTGTAATGGCTTGCGGCACTCAGGGGGCATTGGTCAGCCATCGAGAACGGCATGCGCTATCGGCGTGATGTGAGTTTCGCGAGGATGCTACTGTGGTCTCCCTCTCGCTTGTGATCTGATGGTTGCAAGTATGAGCCGAAGGGCATCCCCAGCGTCAACGCGAACGACGATTCGGCACGCTGCTACGCCCGGCCGGAGATGCGTTTCCTATAAGGCGACTACCCCCACTCTGGACGTATCAGATGAAATAGCCCTGAGAGAGGAGCCTGTAGTAGAAGAAAGAGGTTGCATTGTTAGCTACATGCGTTAAATTACTGCCCGATTTTGGAGAGCGAGCGTAGCTCAGTGGTAGAGCCCCACCTTGCCAAGGTGGCTGTCGAGGGTTCGAATCCCTTCGCTCGCTCCATTTTTTTATCGTGTGGAGGTGTAGCTCAGTTGGCAGAGCAGCTGACTCTTAATCAGCGGGTCCAGGGTTCGAGTCCCTGCACCTCTACCAGTTAAATACAGGTCGTTAGTCCATCATACAAGGGCTTGCGGCCTTTTTCGTGTCCTCTTCCGTTCTCTTGAATTCACATCCGCTGATAGGGAGGTCTGTTAGGTTAAGCCACCTTAAGCCACCTTGCCGCCTTGTTTGGATGCAATAGCCATGCTGCTAGCGCCGTGATGGCTTTCCCTGTGGCCCCTTATGCACGGGCCTTTGTGCTCCTCATTCTAAGCTATACCTCCAAGCTTAAAGAGGGGGGCCGGAACCCCCCAAGTGTGGCTGTGGCGTGGGACTCCAGAGGGTGCGGGAGGGTAAAGCACTCTCTTGATGTAGCAGGTGTCAATCTTTCGGTGAGAGGCTAATGCATAGATTTTATTCGTTTTGCGCATACATTAAGGAAACTCGCTTGCAATACATGGTAGTTAGGAGGTTCGCATGCGGGTGGGCTAAACCCCTGTAGCCTATCTGGGTGATTTGTTACAAGGATCGAATGAAGTCGTTGTGGGCGGCGGCGTGAAAAGCCGTTAAAACTGGCGGTTTGAAAGTCCTGTCTGTTTTTCGGGTTTTTCATGCCGGTTCGATGCGATCCTTCATGCGATAGCTTTTGCCTTGGATGGCGAGCGTCTC